>Ga0209395_1001751_pt1 | contig 29969 bp, 28 predicted proteins | sample GOMGulsemesocosm_3_FD_184635 | JGI IMG/M metagenome (GOLD analysis project Ga0209395, IMG submission 184635) | Methane-oxidizing microbial communities from mesocosms in the Gulf of Mexico - GOM9D Gulf of Mexico (SPAdes) (version 2) | ecosystem: Environmental > Aquatic > Marine > Cold seeps... | reverse complement strand
CCCAACCTGCGGCGGCTAATTTATCCAAGTCCACGCCATGTTCTATACCTAAACCATTAAGCATATAAACTAATTCTTCAGTGGCGACATTGCCCGATGCACCTTTGGCATACGGACATCCACCCAACCCTGAAACTGCACTATCAACGGTGCTAATTCCTAATTGTAGGGCGCTAAAAATATTAGCTAAAGCCTGTCCGTAGGTATCATGAAAATGAACAGCAACCTTATCAACAGGAATTACACTTAATACTGCTTCAAGCATTACTTTAGCGGCCAATGGTGTGCCAACACCGACAGTATCACCAAGACTGATTTCATAGCAGCCCATATCAAATAGTTTCTTAGCCACTTGTGCCACTTTGGCAACCTCTATCTCACCTTCGTAAGGGCAGCCTAAAACACAAGATACATAACCACGAACGGGTAAACCATGCTCTTTTGCCATTTGCATTAAAGGCTCAAACCGAGCAAGTGATTCGTCAATTGAGCAGTTAATGTTCTTTTGACTAAAGCTTTCTGACGCCGCGCCAAAAACTGCGACTTCGCTAACACCAGCGGCAATGGCTGCTTCTAGGCCTTTCACATTTGGCGTAAGCGCGGCATAGTTGACCTTTTTATTACGAGTGATAGCATCAAACACAGCGCGACTATCCGCCATTTGTGGCACCCATTTAGGGGAAACAAAACTACCAGTTTCAATCACTGGTAATCCTGCTTCACTAAGGGCATTGACTAAATCAACCTTCGCTTGTAATGAAACCGGTTTTTCATTTTGAAGCCCATCACGTGGGCCTACTTCGACGATTTTTACCTTGGTTGGTAAGTTCATTACTCTTCCTCAGCCGCGATTAAATCCACGAGCTGGTCGCCATCTTTAACCATGTCACCTGTGCTAAAGAATACTTCACTAATAGTGCCGTCAAAAGGAGCGCTAATGCTGTATTCCATTTTCATCGCTTCCATGATGATAAGTACATCACCTGCTTTAACGCATTGATTCGCTTTAACTGGCACATCAACAATGGTGCCGTTCATTGGCGCTGTTAATTTGTCGTCACTTTCATCTATTTCAAAATCACTATTAGCGCTAGATTTTCGAATAAAATGATGAACATCTTGCTTAATAAATAGAGATACCTGCTGATCATTAACATCAAATAACAGACTGGTTTTGTGACCGTTTATTGTTGCAACTAAATGATCGCCAGTTAAGGTAGCTGTGGCATCAAACGTTTGACCATCAAAATTAAAGCTATAACCAGCACTGTTCTGTTCAACGCTAACTTGATGTGAATGACCATGTTCGTCAGTTAGTTCAACTAAATGAAGAGCTTGCTCGTTTAATCGCCATGCGTTTGATGTGTTCCAGGGCGAATGAGGATCAAACGAGGTAATGTGAGGTACTGGCGATTCATCTTTTTTCATTAAGATGGCTAAAGAAGCAAGCATAAGCGATCGATAGCAAGTCTCTACTTTAGGACTAAAAAGTAGTGCTTCATTCTTTTCAATAAAACCAGTGTCTAATTCAATATCTTTAAAAGGCTGAGTATTAACTAAATTGGTTAAAAAACCAAGATTAGTTTTTAAGCCGCTAATACGGTAATCATCAAGGGCGCGGTTCATACGAGCAATAGCGCGGTCACGTGTTTCATCCCAAACAATAAGCTTGGCAATCATAGGATCGTAAAAACTGCTAACTTCGTCTCCTTGAATGACGCCTGTATCCACCCGCACGTTATTTGATGGCGTAGGTTGGCGTAAATAATTTAAAGTACCAGTAGCTGGCAAGAATTCATTGTCAGGATCTTCCGCATAAATGCGTACTTCAATGGCGTGACCATCAACGGTAACTTGAGATTGGTTTAGTGGCAATACTTCACTGTTAGCAACTTTTAACTGCCACGCAACTAGGTCCAGACCCGTAATCATTTCAGTTACTGGGTGTTCAACTTGCAGCCGTGTATTCATTTCCATGAAGTAAAATGAACCATCTTCATCTAACAAAAACTCAACAGTACCAGCGCCTTGATAGTTAATCGCTTTCGCCGCTGCAACAGCTGATTCACCCATGGCAATGCGTGTCTCTTCATTTATGTTTGGTGCGGGGGCTTCTTCAATCACTTTTTGATGACGACGCTGTATTGAACAATCTCGTTCTGATAAGTAAATGCAGTTACCGTGATTATCACTAAATATTTGAATTTCGACATGACGCGGTTTAGTCAAATAACGCTCGATGAGCATTTTGTCATTACCAAAACTTGCTGTCGCTTCGCGTTTTGTCGATGCTAGAGCGTTATCAAATTCCTCAGTATTCCACACAACGCGCATACCTTTACCGCCGCCGCCATAGGCAGCTTTGATGAGCTGTGGATAACCAATGGCAATTGATTGCTCTTTTAAAAATGCAACATCTTGGTTTTCACCGTGATAACCGGGTACTAAAGGCACGCCTGCATCAGTCATTATTTCTTTAGCTGCGCTTTTGGAGCCCATGGCATCAATAGCTTCAACAGGAGGACCAATGAAGGTGATGTTATTGTCTAAACAAGCTTGGGCAAACTCAACATTTTCAGACATGAAGCCATAACCTGGATGAATTGCCTGAGCGCCAGACTCTTTGGCGGCCGCTAAAATTCGATCCATTCTTAAATATGAATCTTTTGAGGGGGATGGCCCAATGTGGAATGCTTCATCTGCCATTTTTACATGTAGCGCGTTTTTATCGCTATCAGAATAAAGGGCGACACAACGGACCCCCATTTTTTGGGCAGTTTGGATGATGCGACAAGCAATTTCACCGCGGTTCGCTATTAAAATTTTATCAAACATAATGTTTCCTTAACGTGCTGCGGTTAGTTGTGTGTGTTTAGCCAATATGGCGAGCGCTTTTCTAAAAATGAGCTCAATCCTTCTTGGCCTTCATCGGATACCCGAATTGCCGCGATACGCTCAGATGTACCTTCAATCAACGGGTCATCGATAGTTTTATTAGACACAAAGTTAATCAGTTCTTTGGCTTGTGTCATCGCTGCTGGGCTATTACCAAGCAGCGCCGTAATAATGATTTGAGCGCTATTGTCTAATTCATCTTCTTCAACGAGTTCGTGAATTAGGCCCATGGAAAGCGCTTTATCTGCCTTAAATCGTTCAGCGGTTAAGAAGTAACGCTGGGCTTGGCGCTGTCCCATGGCTGCAACTACATAAGGGCTAATAACTGCAGGAATTAAACCTATCTTTACTTCACTTAAACAAAAGCTAGCGCGCTGCGTAGCGATAGCAATATCACAACAGGCAACTAAGCCAACAGCACCGCCAAACGCGGCACCCTGAACAAGTACCAATGTAGGTTTGGGGCAGGTTGCAATCTTTTGCATCAAATTAGCGAGAGCGCCCGCATCCTCAATATTTTCTTGGAAGTTTTTCTTGGCCATTGAGCGCATCCAGTTGAGATCGGCCCCTGCAGAAAAGCTTTTCCCTAGTGAACGCAGCACTATGACCCTAGCGCTATCGTTTACAGTAGCCTGCTCAAAAGCGTTAAATAACTGTTCTATCATCACGTCATCAAATGCGTTATGAACGTCTTCGCGCAGCATTGTGATGGTGGCAACACCGCGATTATCTATGTGAGTTTTTACGTAATTAGTCATTACCGCTTCCCTACATTCTAAAGATGCCGAATTTGGTGTCTTCGATCTCTTTGTTTAATGAGGCGCTAATGGCCAACCCTAATACTTGACGTGTCTGAGCTGGATCGATAATGCCATCATCCCACAAACGTGCACTGGCATAATAAGGGCTACCTTGTGCTTCATATTGCTCAATAATAGGGGCTTTAAAGGCGGCTTGTTCTTCATCGTTCATGCTCTCGCCTTTACGAGCTAAACCATCTTGACGCACCTGATTTAAAACGCCTGCTGCTTGCTCGCCACCCATCACTGATATACGTGAATTAGGCCACATCCACATCATAGTTGGATCATATGCTCGGCCACACATGCCGTAGTTACCAGCGCCATAACTACCACCAATTAGTACGGTGAACTTGGGGACTTTGGCACAAGAGACTGCCGCCACCATTTTAGCGCCGTGCTTGGCAATGCCTTCATGTTCGTATTTTTGACCGACCATAAAGCCTGTGATGTTTTGTAAAAAGACTAACGGAATTTTACGTTGACAACATAACTCAATAAAGTGAGCGCCTTTTTGAGCTGACTCTGAAAACAAGATACCGTTATTGGCGATAATGCCAACGGGGTAACCATGGATACGAGCGAATCCACAAACTAATGTTGAGCCGTAATATTGTTTAAACTCATCAAAATCTGAACCATCAACAACACGTGCAATGACTTCTTTTACATCAAAAGGTTTTTTTAGATCTGTCCCTACAATGCCGTAAAGTTCTTTCGCATCGTAAAGAGGCTGCACCGATGGTAGCAGGCTTAAATTTGGTTTCTTAACATGGTTGATACGCTTTATAGCTTGACGTACTAGTTGTAATGCATGTTCGTCATTTTGTGCGTAGTGATCGCTCACACCCGATATCTTACAATGAACATCAGCGCCGCCTAAATCCTCTGCACTTACCACTTCACCCGTTGCAGCTTTTACAAGGGGAGGACCAGCCAGAAAAATGGTGCCTTGTTCTTTAACAATAATTGACTCATCTGCCATCGCAGGTACATAGGCACCGCCAGCAGTACAAAGACCCATAACAGAGGCTATTTGAGGGATGCCTTGGGCAGACATATTCGCTTGGTTAAAGAAAATACGGCCGAAATGATCACGATCTGGAAACACTTCGTCTTGGCGTGGTAAAAAAGCGCCGCCAGAATCGACTAAATAAATACAAGGAAGGTGACAGCGCTCAGCGATGTCTTGCGCGCGCAGATGCTTTTTAACAGTAAGCGGATAATAAGTACCGCCTTTTACCGTGGCATCATTGGCCACAATCATACATTCCACACCAGACACTCGGCCAATACCTGCAATTACACCTGCACAGGGCACATAATCTTCATAACATTGCCAAGCGGCAAATTGGCTGATTTCTAAGAAAGCACTGCCACTATCAAGTAGGGCGTTTATGCGATCGCGCGCTAGCATTTTTCCGCGAGATTGGTGGCGCGATTGAGCGACTTCACCGCCGCCTTGTTTGAGTGTTTCCACATTGCTATTGAGTTCATCAACAAGCGTTTGCATGGCTTGGCTTTTATCGAGAAACTCGGCACTACGTGTATTGATTTTACTGGTATGAATGGTCACGGTATGACTCCTTTTCCCTGATTAGGGACATGGTATTAACGCGCTATTGTCGTTAATACCATTCGATTTTGCCCAAAGGACAAGATTATCTGTTTTGGCTTAAAGGCGTGAAGCCTATATTATTTTAACCCTGCGTTGGGGCAGGCTATTATTTAGATTCTGAAAATAACTCGCGGCCAATTAACATGCGGCGAATTTCAGAGGTTCCAGCACCAATTTCATAAAGTTTGGCGTCACGTAGCAAACGACCAGCAGCAAATTCATTAATATAGCCATTACCACCTAATAGTTGAATCGCGTCTAAGGCCATTTTAGTTGCTAGTTCAGCGCTGTATAAAATAGTACCAGCACTGTCTTTACGCGTTGTTTCACCTCGGCCACATGATTGCGCCACGGCATAAGCGTATGATTTGGCAGCATTCATTTGAGTATACATGTCGGCAACTTTACCTTGCACAAGCTGGAACTCACCAATTGATTTTCCAAATTGAACGCGGTCATGAATATAAGGAACGACTAGGTCCATACATGCATCCATGATGCCTAAAGGCCCACCAGTTAGCACAACACGTTCGTAATCAAGACCGCTCATCAGTACTTTAACGCCTTCATTGAGACCACCTAAAATGTTCTCTTCTGGCACTTCACAATCCTGAAAAACTAATTCACAGGTATTAGAGCCACGCATGCCTAGCTTGTCGAGTTTTTGCGCTTGGCTAAAACCTTTAAAGCCACGCTCAATAATAAAGGCCGTAATACCATGAGGACCTTTATCGATATCTGTTTTTGCATAAACAACGTAAGTATGAGCGTCAGGACCATTGGTGATCCACATTTTATTACCGTTTAAAATGTAACGATCGCCTTCTTTACGCGCGCTAAGTTTCATTGATACAACATCGGAACCTGCATTAGGTTCACTCATTGCTAATGCGCCAACATGTTCACCACTGACCAGTTTTGGTAGATATTTTTCTTTTTGAGCTTGGTTACCGTTGCGATGAATTTGATTAACACACAGATTTGAATGTGCACCGTAACTTAAACCTACAGAGGCAGACGCACGACTAATTTCTTGCATTGCTATCATGTGAGCCAAGTAGCCCATATCAACCCCACCGAACTCTTCTGATACGGTAATACCTAGCAGTCCCATGTCACCAAATTTACGCCATAAATCAGCAGGAAATTCGTTGTCGATGTCGATTTGTTCTGCGCGAGGGGCAATTTCATCACGAGCAAAAGCGTTGACAGCTTCACGTAGCATGTCGATAGTTTCGCCATGATTGAAATTTAATGAACTAAATGTTGATAACATAAGGGGCTCCAATGACCAATTAAGGTTAGGTTATTTCTTTTAATTCGCTGCGACAGCGAGTTTCTACCGAGCTAAGTTCCATCAATACTACGGTGATGTCTTCCATTTGTTGTTGCAAATGTTCTTTCTTTTCATCAATTAAAGACAACATAGTATGAAGCTGTTGAACACTTGAGCGATCGGCGTCATATAAATCGAATAAGCGTCTTGTTTCTGCAAGTGAAAAACCAAGGCGCTTACCACGTAAAATTAATTTCAGTCGTACCCTATCTTGTGGGCTGTAAATACGAGTTTGTCCACGGCGGGTTGGTTTCATCAATCCTTGGTCTTCGTAGAAACGAATACTTCGAGTTGTAACATCAAACTCTTTAGATAAATCGCTAATCGAAAATGTTTTTGGTGAATCTGTCATGTCACACTCCTGAAATTTTCTATACCGTACTTGAAGTTTACGTAAAGGTAAAGTTTTAATTGGGCTTTGCAAAGTAGGTTTAGAATGTTTGTTTAAAAGGCTAAATAGCTAGTGCAGCAATTATAGTGCTTTAGGCCTTAATTTCTAGCGTTAAAATAACTAACTCTGTGGCTGAGACTAACTTTGACGTGCTAGTTATATTTTTAACAGGTTGACCAACGACTATAAACGCTTTGTAACAAAATTTAGTAGGGAATAAAGTGAAAACTTACTGATAATGAGATAAATTGTATCGCCTATATTTAAAGTCCACTATTCTCAGGAAACGCCATGTCTTTTTTCAAAAAAGTCTTATCATCAGTAGGTATTGGTAGTGCCAAAGTTGATACCATCATCCATAACCCAGAACTTGCACCAACACATTTATTAACGGGGACAGTGCAAGTTAAAGGAGGAAGTACAGAGCAGCATATAAATCATATAAAGCTTAGTATTTGTTGTAACTATTTTAGTGAAGAAACTGTCACTGATGATGAAGACAATGAGCACACGCGTATTGTTGAGCACGTTGCAAAGCTTGATACATTAAAGGTGAATGACAGTTTTGATGTGGCTAGTGAACAAGAGCTTAGTTTTGATTTTGAAATGCATTTACCAGCTCAAACCCCATTGAGTATGGGCAAGTGTAATGTTTGGGTTGATACGGATCTCGATATAGATTATGCAATTGATAAATCAGATAAAGATATGCTCAATGTTATTGGAAATGAACGTCAGCATGCCGTATTAGTGGCAATGAATCAGCTGGGCTTTAGTTTGAATGAAGTCGAGTGTGAGAAAAGTCGCGAATTAGGCGGCGCTTTCGTACAAGAATTTGAATTTAATGCCACAGGCGGTGAATTTAGAGGGCGTGTTGATGAAGTTGAGATGTTGATGGTTAACCATGATTCCCATTTAGCATTGTTAGTTGAGGTGGATCGAAAAGCCAGAGGAATTGGTGGGTTCTTTTCTGAGATGTTAGGTACAGATGAAACCAAGCTATGGGTTGAAATTGATGATGATAATTTAGAGCAAGTTATTGATGTGCTCCATCATGCGATCGATGATCATTGTTGATGGTTAATGGGATTGAACGGGGCAAATAAAAGATGAGATTTAAACAACGTTTGATAGAATATCGTCATTGTTCATTACCTTGCTTTTATTGTGGCTGAAAAAACTAAAATTATGCTTAATGCTTTCGTTCGAAAGTGTTTTGACGCCTATTTATTAAAAACAATTATTCGTGAAAGTGGGGCTCACTTATCGCGAAAAGGGCGTTCAAGAAATTGGATGCTTATTGCTGATGCGAATCAGATCTCGAAAATTGTTGAAGCGGTTGAGGGATCTGGGCAAGTAAGTTGGCAATGGTTTTCAAAATTATTACGGGAACAACGACAATCCCTAACTCAACAAGAGTTATTAAACTTAGTTAAACTCAACCCAGCTATTTCGACCAATCAATTGATCCAATTGACTGATTGTACATTGGCTCAAGCACGCCAAGTGTTAGATGAGGCTGAGTGGTTAGAGTAAACATATATAAACCGTATGATTTGGCTGTTATGAACACGCCCAACATACAAAAAACATAACAATAATAAGGTTAAGATTTATGGTTAAAACAAAGTTTGGTATATCACTCATTGCAACTAGTGTTGTGATGATGGTATCAGGGTGTGTTACTACTAACGCGCCTAAAAACAATGATGGTCAGTTATCTGTCACTGATTATCAGCGAGCTGAACGTCAGTTGCGTGCAACGACTTCAAAACTCGTTTATGGCACAGTGGAATCAAACAAGTGGCTAGATAATGATACTGTGCTGTATCGCACTGCTGTCAAAGGTGGACATAAATTTGTAATGGCTAATGCCGTTAAAGGGACAAAATCTGCCGCCTTTGATCACAAAGCTTTGGCTTTAGCCTTGTCAAATGATGATGCAACCTATAGTGCTATTACGTTGCCTTTCAAACATTTTACCTTTAATGACGAGCGTACTAACATTAGTTTTAATTTTGATAAAAACGCAATGGAATGTAATCTCATTCCACTTGATTGTCAGCAAGTGGAGCGTAAGCCGTATTCCTATGGCCACGTGCTTTCTCCTAATGGAAAACAGTCTGCGTTTATTAAAAATAATAACTTATGGGTTAAGAACGTCACTAGTGGTTCAGTTACTCAATTAACGTCGGATGGGCAACAAGATTATGGCTACGGTACGAATAATGCCGGATGGTTGCGTTCTAAAACACCTGTAATGTTATGGTCTCCAGACTCTAAAAAAATTGCTACTTTTCAGCATGACTCGAGAAAAGTTAAGTCAATGCACTTAGTATCGACTAATGTTGGCCACCCAAAACTCGATAGTTGGAAATACCCACTGCCAGGCGATAAAAACGTATTCATGTTAGAGCGCGTGATTATTGATGTGGATACTAAAAAAGTAACTCGCTTAATGGACCCAGCAGACTACCAACGGTCAACAGTAACTGATCATGTGTACAGCCGCGGAAAAATGTTGGATGTACAATGGAATAAAGCGGGTAACTCGTTAGCTTATGTGTCGGTTTCACGTGATCATAATCATGCAACGCTAAAAGTGGCAGATGCTAAGACAGGTCAAGTAGCCACAATTTTAGATGAAAAAGCGAGTTCGTTTTTTGAGTCAGGTAAAGGTAAAGCAAATTGGTATTTTTTACCCACGTCAAATGAAATCATTTGGTTTTCACAGCGTAGTGATTGGGGACATTTATACCTTTATGATTTAGGCGCAGGGACTTTAAAGCATGCGATTACACAAGGTGATTGGAATGTATTGCAAGTACGCGCGATAGATGAGAAAACGCGTGAAATATTTTTCACTGGTGCAGGCCGTGAGAAAGGCGACCCTTATTTTCAGTATTTTTATAAAATTAAGATGGATGGCAGTAACTTAACATTACTAACGCCTGAACTAGGTGATCACAGTGTTTTGCTTAATGATACTCAATCGTTCTTTATAGATAAGTTCTCTACACCAAACCAACCGCAACAAGCTGTTATTCGTAATCAACAAGGCGACATTGTTGTATCATTAGAGCAATCAAATATTGATGAGTTAAAAGCGACGGATTGGCGCGCACCAGAGGCCTTTATCGTTAAAGATAGAAATGGCCAGCATGATATTCACGGCTTAATGTACAAACCATCAAATTTTGATCCTGCAAAATCATACCCTGTGGTTAATTACTTATATCCAGGGCCACAAACAGGCAGTATTGGTAGTCGTTCGTTCCGTGCATCACGTGGTGATAAGCAAGCGATGGCTGAGCTAGGCTTTATTCTTATTGAAATCGATGCTTTGGGAACACCAATGCGCTCAAAATCTTTTCATGAATTTTACTATGGAAACATGGGCGATAGTGGCGTGCCAGATCAAATAGCTGCCATTAAGCAATTAGGTGCTAAATTTTCATGGATAGATTTAGACCGTGTGGGTATATGGGGACACTCTGGTGGCGGTTTTGCTTCAACGAATGCTATGTTGAAATATCCTGAATTTTATAAAGTAGCCGTATCCGGTGCTGGTAACCATGATAATCGTAACTATGCGGATCCATGGGGTGAAAAATGGCAAGGCCTTGTTAAAGAGAATGCTGATGGTACAACAAGTTATGATAATCAAGCTAACCAACTAATTGTTGACGGGTTGAAAGGTAAATTGTTACTCGCTCATGGTACACTTGACGATAATGTTCCGCCATTCAATACATTAATCGTTGTTAATGCATTAATTAAAGCTAATAAAGACTTCGATTTGTTAATGTTACCTAATCGCCGTCACGGGTTTGCACGTGAACCTTATATGATGCGCAAGCGTTGGGATTATTTTGTGACGCATTTGATGGGTAAAAAACCACCAAAAGAATTTAAGTTTGGCGAACAAAAATAAGTTATAACATGCCACACTAACCTGTGGGAGTTGTGATTATTAATTAAGTAACGTGGTATTAGTAGATAACTGATACCACGTTTTTTTATGGAATTATTATGTTATTTAGAGAGCACTTGTTCACGCTGGCCAATCAGGCTGTCGCGTCATTAACCGCTGCCCAGTCAAATGGAAAAGTACCCAATAACCCTTTAAGTGAAAGTCACTTTTTCAGTGTTTGGGTATCTAAAGCGCTAAAGGAAAAATTATTTGATTCAGCGATGGCCCCATTACTTAGAGAGTGGCAACAACGTGCTCGTACACAAGGGGCAGGGGCGAATCTTAAGCGTGAATTTGAATCTATTTGTCACGGTTATCAAGGGTTCGAAGAAAATGATCATTATGTTTCAAAGACAAACATTGAGGACTTAATGACTACGTTAACGAATGACGACTGGCAGATAAGTCCACTGCAACACATTGGAAAAAAATGCAGTATCAAAAAAGAAAAAGATTCATCATTGGCTTTTTCACAGCACCTTTATGATGATGCCTTTGATGGAGCAGGAAACCTAAAGGGTAACATTAGCGTGTTCGTGAGAGGGGCGCAGCAGGAGTTTATTAATAAAGCTTATCAACATGGTTTACTCGTTTTTAAAGTAACGGATTATAAATCAGCCGTAAAATTTCACGGTGAATTTATCATAGCGCCTGCTAATGACTATCCGTTAATTCCGCAATTTGTGACACATTGATAATCATTAGAAAGTGAATAAAAGTAGTCCGCTCGATTAATTTCTACAGGGACGTGGAGAATAGCGCAACGATGCCTTGGATTATGCCAACCTGAATCGATGGACGTAATTTACTTAGATGGCTATCAAGTGGCGTCCCCGGCGCGACTCGAACGCGCAGTACAGACTTAGGAGGTCTGGGGTTTATCCAGTTAACCGACGGGGACATCCCACTTAGACTATCGGATTTATATTAAAAATCAATCATTAATCACTTATTGGGTAAGCATTACCAGTGCATTATTCTGAATGTCACCATACAATAGACCATTCTCAGCAGTTGCCTCGAGGTGATTGTTATAGAGCTTTCTGATAACAAATTGTGCCGGATTGATTGCCGTTGACTGACGAACAATACCTCGGTTATCGGTAAATGTTGTGACGTGGTAAATACTCAACTTGTCACCTTCTTTTAGCCCGTGACGTTTACCTAAATTCACGGTGAGAAAATCAGAGTCAACTTTAACAACATTACCTTTGATATTGGCACATTGTAATTTGGCGTTAATATCACTAATCACATTAGTTAGTTGATTGTTAATCGTTGCGCCATATTGACTCAACCAAAAGACTTGGCTTGATGTATCCACATGTTCTGTTTTATTAAACTTCCAGGAAGATTGGGCCGCGTAACGTTTATGCCATACGGCTTCACCCGTTATGCCATCAAATAGTGTAAAAGAGGCAATAAACTGCCGCATAGGATGATTGGATGATAATCCAAACCATTTAGAGGTTGGCTTGGCGAGGGAGATGTCTTCAATCTCACCAGTCAATAAATATTGACTGTCTGCTTGTGCACTAAGTAATTGTTGAGGGGATTGCTGGCTATCATTATTAGAAAACGGTTGACTTCTATTTTCAAGAATTTGATTAATCGGGAGTAACTGTGTTGCTTGAAAATTACCCTGATGTTGATTTATTTTACTAAATAATTGATGAGATACCTCAGTACCAAGTTCGAATATAGCGCCATTTGCAGCCTGCTGACGATGTCTGATTGGTAGCTTTGTCAATGCGATCGATTTAACGGATGTTGCATTGCGGCACATGACTTCACTCGCAACGATGTCAACACGAATGTGAACCGTCATTATATTATCATCAGTTTTTTCACTAACGAGGTGTAAGTCACGGACACTGCCACTAGACTTTACTTCAAAGCGATCACTATTTAGCAATCCATTACTCAAATGAGCAATAGACTTGACCTGAGCCCCGGTAAATAGCATGGCATGTTTTAAAGCATCTTGTACGGCCATATTTCTGGCGATGTCTTTATCACCATTAACTATAGGTGCTCGACCTTTGGCCTCAAACCATTGCGCTTGAACTTCAATAGCTGTGATTGAAGTTAGGAACATAAGTGCAATTAATAAATATTTCATCATATTATTCATTAATGATACGGCGTTTAAGTGCCGTAGAGTTATAGAGCAGGTAGATGTTTTTATAATCTACTTCGAGTTCAGTTGCATAAATTTCATCACTTAATGGGTAGCTTTTAACTACTTTAGCCCCTCTAATTAACCCTTCAACAGAACTACTTAGTGATGCATTAGTTACCATTAATTCATTAACTGTGGTTTGCCCATTAATTTGATGACCATGGATTTGAGCGGTTAGCTCTCGATACGCATCGAGCTTTGATGCTCTGATCGCCTGTAAAACCTTCTCAGTTTTAGTATTCCCTAATTGGCTGTGAATCGGGGCATAACCTGTCGCAGAAAATTTAGCGAACTGTGGTGGCGCTGCCTGATAATAATTAATTTGGCTGGGAGTAGTACATGCCAAAAGTAACATCGACGATAGTAGGATCGTGAGTAATCTAAACATCTGACTGTCCTCGTTTATAATTTAAAAATTAGGCTGAAATGTAACCACTAGAAGCTGACCCACCACGTGTTTTTCCTTTGGCATTATAGGTCATTGAATTACCAGCTCGTTTTTGTATAAGTGAGCGCTGAAGACGTTGGACGCTGTTGATACTCAGATCAATAGCCTTACCATTTTCTAAATTCAGTCGGTGACATGTGGCAAGGGCCGTATTTATCTGTGCTTTTAAAGATTGCTCATCATCAGATAATGGCTTGCCGGTCAGGGATGCTGATATGTCGCTGTCAATTTGTTCAAGCTGCGACATTAATTGCTGCTTATTCTTGGCAAGAGATGTAATCGATTCATGGTCGCGATCGATTAAAGATTGCTTTTCATTATTAAGCAGCAATTGAAGCTGCTTAATATGATTGAGCTGAAGTGTTAGTAAAGACTGTGTATTTTCATTATTCATTTAAAAGATCTTCTCTAGATCTCCCTCAAATTTTGCCAAGTTAGCTGCTAACTTATCTGGATCAACTTTATATTCTCCAGCGGCAATCGCTTTACGAATGCTTGCTACTTTTTCTTGGTTTACCGAGGAAGTATTGTTTAACTTCTCTCGTATTTTATGCAATTGCTGTGCCTGCTGTGTAAGAGACACTGAATCTTTTGACTCAGGTTTGCTTTGTGCGGCGGTTTGCGCTTGTTGTTGCACATTTTGCTGTTTTACATTGTCTGTTTTAGCCTGTGATTGACCCTTAACTCTGTCAAGTTGTTGACTATGGTTACCAGCAAGTTTATTAATGTCTAATGCCATAATAGCCTCTACTATTTAAATTACGCTTCATCACACCTATCGGCACACTAAAGATAAACTTTAGCATTTATTATAAATAAATTTCAGCGCGCCCGACAGCAACAACGGTTGCTTCGATTATTCTACCAGAACTACTATTTTTAATGGAAATTTTTTGCCCTAAACTGCCATCAGATAATGCTTTGCCAGATGATTTTATCTGCAAACTGCCTTTTTTCGCTAATACACTCACTTGTTCGTTCTTACAGACCATGCAAACTAAGTTCGCAAGGATCGGCCGTCCGTGCTGTACATATCGTTTTACTTTTGAGCCAATGATCATGGAAGTATCGCTGGTTGTTTGACCAATGATTAAAGAAGTATCTAAATATTCTATACTGGTATTGTGTGAGCTCAGTAAATCTCCGACCCTGAGATTGTGAGTGGCAACAACAATAGGCATTAATGTTTTGATAGTTACAGGCACAAAAATCCGCCATTGAGAGGGACAAGAAACATTGATGGTGTTATTTCTTCTTAACCCTCTTTTTCCTGCAATTGATAACTTTAATTGATTTCCGCAATCGCTTAATCGTTTACGGCGGTCGATTGGAGAAATAATAATTTCGGTTTTTTTATGGGGTGTACTCGTTAGTTGTGCTTTAATATAGATATGAATTTGATTTTCTATTTTTTCATGAGTGTTAAGAGGTTGCGCTTTGATATCTGCTGCTAAAAAAATGGCGCAGATGACCGATACATATAAAAGGAAATAGGAAAACAAGCTATAATGTTTAATTGTGTTACTTTGTTTGACAGTATTCATAAGTCACTATATTTTATTAATTAATCATTATGTTAATTATTGGTTTGTTTTTTTGGTAGTCAATTTTATTACAATAACATTGAAACCTGAATCTACCATAAACAACTTACTTTCACTAACTGTCTATTTATGGAGCAATTATGGCCGGTGTCCTTGATTCAGTAAACCAACGAACTCAACTAGTAGGACAAAATCGCTTAGAGCTGTTGCTTTTCAAGTTAAATGGTATGCAGCGATATGGTATCAATGTCTTCAAAGTAAAAGAAGTATTGCAATGCCCTCGATTAACATCACTACCAAATTTATCTCGCGAAGTGCGTGGAATCGCTCATATTCGTGGTGAAACTATTTCTGTCATTGATTTGAGCCTGGCGACAGGCGGCAGAATGATCGATGACTTAGAAAATCGATTTATTATAATCACCGAATATAATCGCTCAATACAAGGATTTTTAGTTGACTCAGTTGAGCGAATTATAAATCTCAACTGGGAACAAATTATGCCACCGCCTGAAGGTTCCGGTAAAACAAATTATCTAACGGCTGTAACAGAAGTAGATAATGGCATGGTAGGTATTTTAGATGTTGAAAAGATACTCATGGAAGTGGCTCCACCTGCTGATGAAATGACCGATGAAATTTTAGAGGAAGCTAAAGCTATTGTGCAGGGCACCACTAAAAAAATCATGATTGCAGATGACTCTATGGTCGCTTTGAACCAAGTTAAGCGTGCGTTAACGCCTCTTGGACTTGAAATAATAGAAGCGAAAAACGGTAGAGAAGCCCTTGATAAGTTAATTGAGTTGAGTAATGGCTGCGAGAGGTCGATAACAGAAGAAGTTGGGCTGTTAATTTCAGATATTGAAATGCCTGAAATGGATGGTTATACACTTACGTCTGAAATACGAACGAAAGAAAAACTCAAGGATCTGCGCGTCATCCTTCATACTTCATTGAGCGGAGTCTTTAATCAAGCGATGGTTGATAATGTCGGCGCTGATGACTTTATTGCTAAGTTTAATCCAGATGATCTTGCACAAGCGGTTGAACGTAATATCAACATTTTACATTCAGAACCGGCGCGGGTATTACCAAGTGAATAAAGCGGACTTAACGCCTCAAGAATATGAAGAATTTTGTCGATTCTTGGAAAAACATTGCGGTATTGTTTTAGGGGCTAGTAAGCAATATTTAGTGCGAAGTCGATTGACGCCATTACTCAGCGAGCATAAATGTGATTCTTTAGCACAATTAGTTAAGAAATCTATGTCGGTTGCTGAACGTTCATTACGAGCCATAGTGATTGATGCTATGACTACGAATGAAACGTTATGGTTTCGTGATAAATATCCGTTTGAAATCTTAACGTCGCGCTTATTGACTGAGTTTTCAAACCTTGGCAGGCCGCTAAAAATATGGTCGGCGGCTAGTTCATCGGGGCAAGAGCCGTATTCGATTGCCATGACCTGCCTCGAATTTAAAGAGAGGAACCCTGGCGCATTGAAATTTGGTTTCGAAATCTTAGGCACTGACATATCTGATAGTATGCTAGCCCATTGTAATAAGGGCGAGTACGACAAACTGGCATTGTCTCGTGGTTTGTCTCCTGATCGTTTGAGAAAGTTCTTTAAACCGTCAGTGGAAAACTGCTATGTAATCAATAGCGATGTAAAGCGTCATGTTAAATTTAGATCAATAAATCTACTAGATAACTTTAGTCTGCTAGGACGATTTGACATCATATTTTGCCGTAATGTCCTGATCTATTTTTCACCAGAGATTAAGCGGAAAATATTTGCTAACTTCGCCAAAGTCGTCAATAAAGATGGTTATCTGATGTTAGGAGCTTCAGAGTCCATTAATGGTTTAACAGAAGAGTTTAAAATGAATAGATGCCCATCAGGCATAGTATACCAAGCCATTTAACCCCTACCACTCCAAATGAAAGGCAAGTAAACTTGCCTTTTTTTATGCCTGTAAATCATGCTGGCACAGCTATTGCTTTGTAAAGATAACATCGTCACAGAGACAAAATTATGGCTATTTCATTTGATAAAGCATTAGGGATTTCACAATATACTGTTGGAGTTCGTTCTCAACGAGCAGAGATAATCGCAAGTAATATTGTTAATGCAGATACTCCGCACTATAAAGCAAAAGGGTTAGATTTTGCCCAAGCAATGAAATCAGCTCAGTCTACTATGTCGACAAATATAGCTAAAACTCACAGTAAACACTTCGATATCAATGCATCTGTGAGTGAGAGTCAAGCATTTCGCGTCCCTAATCAACCCGATACTGGTGATGGGAATACTGTTGATGTACAAGTGGAACGAAACTTGTATATGAAAAACTCATTAGAGTATCAACAAAGCTTGCAGTTTTTAGGTGGCAAGTTTAAAGGGCTAAATATGGCCATTAAAGGGAGATAGCAATGAGTTTATATAATATCTTTGATGTTGCTGGATCAGGCATGAGCGCGCAATCTTTACGTTTAAATGTAACGGCATCCAATCTTGCCAATGCAAACAGCGTAAGCAGTAGTGCACAAGATACCTATCGCGGTCGCCATCCAGTTTTTGCCGCGGCAATGCAAAAAGCTGCCGCTAACCAGGATGAGTCAGTTCCTGTCAAAGTATTAGGTATTGTTGAAGATCAAGACCCTTTAAGGCAAGAGTATAATCCAAACCATCCGCTAGCTAACGAAGATGGTTTCATATTTAAACCAAACGTTAACGTAATGGAAGAAATGGCAAACATGATTTCTGCATCTCGTTCGTATCAAACAAATGTTCAGGTAGCTGATGCTGCTAAACAGATGTTAATGAAAACACTGCAACTAGGTAAATAGGAGATAACGAATGACTACAGTAAACACCGGTAACGCCTATTTAGACTCTTTGCGTCCAGAGAAAGAAACTTACAAAGTTGACGATGGTAAGAATCAATCCCTTGATCAAGAGGATTTTCTTAAATTGTTAACGCAGCAGCTAGCGCAGCAAGATCCTTCAAAACCTGTTGATAATGACACTATGATTTCTCAAATGGCTTCATTTAGTACAGTAGAAGGCATAGGGCAAATGACTAAACAATTTGAAAGTTTAAACAGTGTAATGACTTCTTCTCAAGCGTTACAAGCATCAGCACTTGTTGGACAAAAAGTTCTTATCCCTTCTAATGTTGCCAACAAACCGGGAGCAGGCGAGGTTGACGCCGTCATCAGTATGCCAAAATCATCCAGTGGTGATGTTATTGTCAAGATTGAAAATGAAGCGGGTGAGTTACTACGCACGTTAAATATTGGCAAACAAAGTCCTGGTAATAATGATTTTAAATGGGATGGTAAAGATGAAGCTGGCAATGACCTTAAAGAAGGAAACTACAAAATAAAAGCCACCGGTAATGTTGACGGTGAGAAGCAAGAGCTTGCTGTTTCAACATACAGTCATGTATCTAGCGTTAGCTTAGGAAATACAGCTAATGGCGTGGTATTAAATTTAAGAGGACTCGGCAATATCTCACTAAATGAAGTGTTAGCGGTTTCCGAGAGTTAATCTAAAGAGGGTTTTAAAATGTCATTTAATATTGCACTTAGTGGTATTTCAGCTGCGAAAAAAGATTTGGACGTTACCGCTAATAACATAGCAAACGTCAATACTATTGGTTATAAAGAATCACGCGCAGAGTTTGCTGATGTTTATGCTTCATCGTTGTTTACTAACTCAAGTACAAAAGCGGGGGATGGTGCAACGACGGCCCAAGTGGCGCAGCAATTTCATCAAGGTAGCTTAGCTTTTACAAATAACGCACTTGACTTAGCAATCACTGGACCTGGCTTTTTTGTTACCTCTGATGGTCTTGATTCTAAAGACCTAACATATACGAGAGCAGGGGCATTTAAATTAAACAATGAAAACTTCATTGTTGATTCAAATGGAAACTACTTACAGACCTATCCGGTTAATAGTGACGGTTCATCTGCTGCCATTAATTTGACATCAACCAAAGGGTTGCAGATTCCTGAAACGGCTGGCGTACCAGTAAAATCATCGATGGTGAATATGGCCGCGAATTTACCTGCAAATGCTGCTGGAAAAACAGTTGCTAACTTTGATCTATCAGATCCTGCCACGTATAACCATTCAACATCAATTACTATTTATGATTCGCTAGGTGAAGCCCATGTTCAAACTAGTTATTTTGTTAAAGATGACTTAGCGACAAATCAATGGGCAATGTTTACTGCTGTCGATGGGCAGAAAGTAGATGCCGTAGCCCCAACGACAAATCTAACAGCTGCCACAGCTGGAACATCACACGTTGGTGCTGTTCTTAACTTTAACTCAAGCGGTGTTTATCAACAGCCTGCCAATCCTGATATATCCCTGCAAGCTTTAGGTACACCTGGAGCAGGCATATTTACATCCGGTGCTGATGGAACTCAAGCAATCAATGTTAGGCTTGATACACCTACACAATTTTCATCAGGTTTTGAAGTTACTTCACTAGAACAAGATGGTTTAACGGTTGGTCGATTAACTGGCGTTGAAATTGGCCCTGACGGGTTAGTGAAAGCAACATACAGTAATGGTAGTTCACAACCTTTAGGTCGTGTTGCTATGGCTCGATTTAGAAATGAGCAAGGGTTAACACAAATTGGCAATACATCTTGGAAAGCGAGTCAAGGTTCAGGTGAACCATTGGCTGGAGAAGGAGACAGCGGAACATTTGGCACTATAAAATCTGCCGCCTTAGAGCAAGCCAATGTTGATTTAACAACAGAGTTGGTTGATTTAATTGCTGCTCAACGTAACTTCCAAGCTAACTCTAGAGCATTAGAGGTTAATCAAACGCTATCACAAACTATTTTACAAATTAGATAGTTAGTAACTTTTCAATTAAGCCAAGCTAGCTTTAGCTTGGCTTTTTCATTTATTTCTCCCCTTTCATTACTTGCTCCAACTATCTGTTGGCATATCCATTGCATTGTTTAAAATAATCACGCTGTTTACAGCAAAACGATATTTTTTTGACGAGGTGAAAGATGGATAAATTACTCTATATATCCATGAGTGGCGCCAAAGAGAATTTAAATGCAACGGCAATTCGATCTAACAATCTAGCCAATGCTAAAACGACTGGCTTTAAAAATGATATTGAGCAAGCTCGTTCCATGCAAGCTTTTGGTGAGGGCATGCCAACGCGGGTATTTTCTCTAACAGAGCGTCCTGCACAAGATTTTTCTCATGGACCATTAATCACCACGGCAAGAGATTTAGATGTAGCTGTGCAAGGTGACGGCTGGTTTGTTGTTGAGTCAAATGACGGATCGCCAGCTTTAACACGTGCAGGCTCTCTACAAATTGATAGTGCAGGAATGTTACGTAATTCCTCAGGTCAGTTGGTGTTAGGAGACGGTGGCCCTATTGCACTGCCTATCCCATTAGATAAATTAAAAATTGGTAATGATGGCGTTATTACCGTTCACCCCAAAGGCGCCCCATCGTCTGTGACAGAAGAAGCAGGCCGCTTGCAACTTGTGAATCCTGATAAGAAAAACTTGATTAAAAGTGAAGATGGGCTTTTTCGCTTAAAGGATGGTGGTGAGTTTGAAAATGATGGTGATGTCACTATCGCCAGCGGCATGCTGGAAGGCAGTAACGTAAATGCGGTTAGCGAGATGGTCGACTTAATTACGTTGCAACGACAATTTGATATGCAAGTGAAGATGATGAAAACCGCTGAAGAAGTGGATACATCACAAGATCGTTTGCTTCGTTTAGGATAATTTAGGAGAGTTCACATGCATGCAGCATTATGGATTAGTAAATCTGGGCTAGACGCACAGCAAACCGATATTGCAACCATTTCAAATAACTTGGCAAATGCTAGTACTGTTGGTTTTAAAAAGTCTCGCGCCGTATTTGAAGATTTACTGTATCAAAACATCAATCAACCGGGCGGAAAATCATCACAAAATACTGAATTACCAGCTGGTTTAATGCTTGGTGCAGGTACTAAGGTTGTAGCTACCCAAAAAGAATTCTCTCAAGGCAGCATGCTAACCACAGAGAACTCTCTAGATATGATGGTTGAAGGTGATGGTTTTTTTGAAATATTGATGCCTGATGGCAATATTGGCTACACACGAAATGGTCAGTTTATGCTTAATGAAGAAGGGCAAATTGTGACGCCTGGTAGTGGCTATTTAGTGCAGCCGACAATTACTATCCCGCCAGATGCACAAAGTATAACCGTCTCTTCGGAAGGTGAAGTGTCTGTGCGCCAAAAGGGGCAAGCTGAAAATACAGTCGTTGGTCAGTTAACTATTTCAAACTTCATAAATCCTCAGGGCCTGGAACCATTAGGGCAGAATCTATACACCGAAACGGGCGTTAGTGGCACACCTATTCAAGGAACACCTGGGCTGGATGGTTTGGGGGCAATTAGGCAGGGGGCTTTAGAAACATCTAACGTAAATGTGACAGAAGAGCTTGTTAATCTCATTGAGTCTCAGCGCGTTTACGAAATGAATTCTAAAGTAATTTCAGCCGTCGACCAAATGATGAGCTTTGTGACGCAGCAACTGTAGTCTAGATACACACTGGGAGTAAATATTATGAAAAACCTGACCTCAATCATTATTGCCGGTTTATTGACTGGTTGTATGTCGACACAAGATAAGCCTATTGCTGATGACCCGTATTATGCACCTATCTATCCGGAGCAGCCGCCTGTAAACATCGTTAAAACGGGTTCCTTGTTTAATGCTAATCAGCTTGAAAGCTTATATGCGGATGTAAAAGCACGCCGCGTTGGCGATATTATTGAAGTTGTTCTCAGTGAAAATACGTCGGCAAAGAAAAAAGCTAATAGCAATACCAAGAAAGAAAATAGTGCAACGCTTTCTCCAATCACTGGACTCAATGGAACCAATGTAACTGTCGGTGGCAACTCATTGGCTTTTGGTTTGGATCAAAACACGGAATTTAAAGGTACAGGTACATCTGATCAGTCAAATAGCTTATCTGGCTCTATTTCTGTGAGTGTGGTGCAAGTGCTAAACAACGGAAATTTGATTGTAAGAGGGGAAAAGTGGATGACTATTAATAACGGCGATGAATTTATTCGTCTTAATGGCATCATTAGACCTCAGGATATTAGCGCTGACAATCAGGTTAATTCTATCAAGGTAGCCAACGCTAGAATTCAATACTCTGGGACCGGAGCTTTTGCTGATTCACAAAAAGCTGGCTGGTTGGCACGATTCTTCAATAGTAGTTGGTGGCCGTTCTAAAACGTCAATTTTACGTCAGGAGATTTTGAATGAAAAAGCTAACTTTTATCAACCAATGCTTAATATTTTTAGCCGTATGTTTTATGTGTATTAATAGTGCTAACGCACAGCGCATCAAAGATTTAGCATCGGTCAAAGGCGTTCGTTCAAATCAATTGGTAGGCTATGGTTTAGTGGTTGGCCTGCCTGGTACGGGGGAACAGAGCCCTTTTACAGACCAAAGTTTTATCACCATGCTCAAAAATTTTGGTATATCTATGCCTGCTGGCATTAAGCCAAAGATTAAGAATGTTGCTGCGGTTGCCATTAATGCTAATTTACATGCTTTTGCTAAAAGTGGCCAATCAATCGATATTACTGTTTCCTCAATAGGAAGTGCAAAAAGCTTGCGAGGTGGTACGTTACTGAGAACTTTTTTAAAAGGTCTAGACGGTAATGTATATGCGGTAGCGCAGGGCAACATGATGGTGTCGGGATTTAGCGCTGAAGGCGCTGATGGTTCAAAAGTCATTCAAAATACCCCTACGGTAGGCCGAATTCCAAATGGAGCTACTGTTGAGCGAGAAGTCCCTAATTCGTTTGGTCAGGGCGATTACATCACTTTCCATCTTCATAATTCAGATTTTTCAACAGCGCAAGCATTTGCACAAGAAATTAATAGGGCATTAGGTGGTGGCGATGTCGCTAAGGTATTAGACGCAACGTCAATTCAAGTGAGAGCACCACGTGACGTCAGCCAACGAGTTTACTTTTTAGCGCAGCTTGAAAACCTTAATGTTAATCCGGCCAGTGCAGCCGCTAAAATTATTGTCAATTCAAGAACTGGCACAATCATTATCGGTCAACAAGTTCGGCTAAAGCCTGCCGCTATCACTCATGGTTCACTAACGGTGACTATTGCTGAAAGCCCAATCATTTCACAGCCAAACGCACTCGCTGACGGTGAAACCGTTGCCGTAGCAAATTCGCTAGTGGATGTAACTCAAAATGATAGCCGTATGTTTAAATTTTCACCAGGAACGACCCTTGATGAATTAGTGCAGGCCGTTAATCTGGTCGGCGCATCACCGTCAGACTTAATGGCAATTTTAGAAGCGCTTAAACAAGCGGGTTCACTTCACGGTGAACTGATCGTCATTTAGGGAGCTGTCATGGATAATTTCTCACAATCACTTATGCGTAGCGTACCTAAACTGCAAAGTAACTATCAAGATGTTGCAGGCTTAGATAACTTACGTAAAGAAGCTCAAAATGATGAAAAGGCTGCTCTTGATAAAGTGGCTAAGCAGTTTGAAGGTATCTTCATGAAAATGTTGCTTAAAAGCATGCGTGAAGCCAACAAAGCATTTGAATCTGATTCTCCATTTAACAGTCAAGGCAGTGAAACTTACCGAAACATGCATGATGATCAGATGGCTTTAGAGTTAAGTGAAAATGGAAGTTTAGGTCTGGCAGATTTAATTGTTCAGCAACTAAGTCCTCAAACCAGTGGTATCACGCCTAGTTCATTATTGAGTAGCGGTAAAATGCCGATTAAACGAGCTGTGGATAAATATACTTCGTCTGAGAGCATTCAAGGCTCACAAGGAGAGACCAAAGACAGCAGCTTTAATTCCCCAAGAGATTTTATAAACCAAATGATGCCGTATGCGAAAAAAGCCGCGGCAGTCATTGGCGTTTCACCGCAAACACTTATTGCTCAAGCCGCGTTAGAAACAGGCTGGGGTCAAAAAATTGTCGCTGGTGATGCCAAAGCGTCAAGCTTTAACTTATTTAACATAAAAGCGGATAAACGCTGGAGTGGTGAACAAGTTGATGTGAATACAATTGAATACCGCGAAGGTGTAGCACTGAAGGAGAAAGCCTCGTTTAGAGCATACGATAGCTTTGAAGAGAGCTTTGCAGATTTTAGTCAATTTATTAAAAATTCACCGCGTTATGAAAAAGCCTTGGACAATGTTGGAAGTTCGGCAAGCTTCTTGCAGGAATTACAACAAGCAGGATATGCCACTGATCCAAATTATGCATCAAAGATCATGTCAGTCCTAAAACAGGTAACTAAACTGTCACCGTAATCCAATGAAATTTGTTAGACGTGACGTGGGGAAAATAATATGGGCGTTGATTTATTACAACTAGGCGTTAGCGGTTTACTGACTTCACAGCAGCAACTCGGTACGACTGGTCATAATATTGCCAACGTAAATACTGCCGGTTATTCACGTCAAAGTGTATTACAAGAAACGACGACCCCCGTTAAATCGGGTTCAAATTTTACAGGAACCGGTACGCGCGTTTCTCAAGTATCTCGAGTCTTCGATCAATTTCGCTATAATGAAGTCATTTTTAATCAAACGTTAAATAGTGGTGCTCAAACCACTGCGTCAAAAATGCAGCGATTAGACGATACTATGTCATTAATAGGTAAAGGCATTAGCACCTCATTAAATGATTTGTTTGCAGCCGTAAACTCCCTCGTTGATGTGCCAGGTGACATAGGCCTACGTGAAGTAATGTTAGCGAAAGCTGATACGTTATCTAAAAATGTAAGTTCAGTGCAGTCAGCATTAGATGGTGAATATAATTCTGTCAATGAGGATTTAGAAGCCACTGCAGTTATGGTGACTGAAATTGCAGAGCAACTAGCCGCCTTAAATCGAGATATTGTTAAAGCATCAGCAAATAACACAACTCCTAGTGATTTATTAGATAAACGTGATACGTTGATTAAAGATTTATCGCAATATACTTCTGTGTCAACTGTTGCGACCAATGATGGTGCACTTAATGTTTATATAGCTGGTGGTCAAACTTTAGTTACTGGCACAACAAAGTTTTCTATCGGGGTCGATGCGGGTAACCCTGACCCTCGCCAAACACAACTGTTTATTCAATCCCCGGCAGGCGCTAAACAACAATTATCATCAGCTAACATTGGCGGCAGCATGGGGGCTTTGATGGATTATCGTGATGGTGTACTAACCGACACGATGAACAAGGTCGGACAAACGGCTATCACAGTGGCAGATGCATTTAATACAGTTCAAACCCAAGGAATGGACCTTAACGGATTGCAAGGACAAAATTTATTCAAAGATATAAATGACCTTGAAGCAACGCAGCGTCGATTTTTACCTGATCAAGATAATACAGGTACTATCGCTGGAGTCGTTGAAATAACGGATACTAATCAGTTAACCAGTGATGATTACAGTTTAAGCTTTCAAGGCGGTAACTATACATTAACCAACGATAATACTGGTCAGAGTCAAATATTAACCGCTGATAATCCCTTAGCTGCTGTGGGAACTCGTACCTATAGTACCAGTGATGGTTTTACCTTTAAGGAAGCTGGTGGTACACCTCAAAACGGCGATAGTTTTATTATTCAGCCGTCCCGTTTAGGGGCTACCAATTTAGAAGTTAATTTAACTCAAGCTGAGCAAATTGCTGCATCATCAATTGTTGAGGTGTATAGCAATGATAATAATGTAAATACGGCTAAGCTGGCTATTACGAGCGTAGATAATATTGGCGCTGCTGGTTTCCCAAGTCCTGGTAGTAAGCTGACACTGGAAGTGTTTGAGGCGCCTACTGGCACATTTAATTATCAAATGCTTGATAGTAGTGGTACTGCCCAGCCATTGTTTGATTCGAGTGGAGCCGCGCTTGGTACATCTGCAACTTTTACAACGAGTCCTCTTAACTTTCAAGCCGCTGGTATGAGCTTCTCATTAACGGGTAAAGCAACAGGCCAAACGGCCAATGCACCTGAGCGGTATGACATAGAGTATTCAGTGGGCTCTGGTAATAATAAAAATGCACTAGCAATGGCTAGCCTTGTTGATAAAAAGATGGCTAATCAAGGTCGCTCAACTATGAATGACTTATATGAAGAATCAGTGACAAGTGTTGGCTCTCAAACTGCCACCGCTAATATTGAGGCAAGTGCAGCTAATACCTTGTATACCCAAGCAGAAGCGCGTATGTCGAATACGTCTGGGGTTAATCTGGATGAAGAAGCGTCAAATTTATTACGTTTCCAACAAGCATATTCAGCAAGCGCGCGAGTCATTTCAACCGCCAATGAAATTTTTCAAACGCTGTTACAGGCTGCACGATAGGAGTTAATGATGAGAGTATCTACGAGCCAGTTTTATTTGCGTAACACTACAAATATTATTGAACGTCAATCAGACGTTAACCAATCTGTGCTGAATATTTCTGAAGGAAAGCGTGTCGTTACTGCTGGTGATGATTCAGTTGCCTCTAATTCAATCTTAAATATTAGGCAAGAGCAGGCATTGCTTAAGCAATATCAAACGAATATTACTTTTGCAGACTCACGCATCAATGTGCAAGAGTCTGCGATGAAGTCTGCCGAAAGTGTTATGTTTCGTGTGAAAGACTTGATAATACAGGGCAACAGCATTGGCAATGATGATTCGGCAAGGCAGGCTATTGCTGATGAATTAAAGCAGAGATTTGAAGAACTCGTTTCATTAGGTAATAGCCGTGATGAGTCGGGGAGTTATGTATTTGGTGGCTTTAAAACACAAAATCCACCCTTTGAGATACAAAGTGATTCAAGTGTTGTTTATCTAGGAGATCGCGGACAACGATTAACGAATATTGGACCCGGAATTCAAACTGCAACCAGTGATTCTGGTGATAAAATATTCATGAAAAACCAAAATAGCACAGGCGATTTTAGACCGACCTATAATTTAAATGCCAGTATTGATAACCTCGACAGAGCTATATTAACCCAGGCTAAAATTTCAGATCGTGCCAACTATGTGCCAGCTGGCACGCCTGATAATTACACCATTGATTTTGCAACGATGCCCAGTGGTGACATGGGGATGAGCGTAAAAGATACATTAGGTAATCAAGTGTATCCAACATTACCGTTATTACAGGCACCTTATGTTGCTGGTGATACTGTGTCATTTAATGGCATTTCAACGACCATTAAAAAGACCCCGCAAAATGGTGATTCGATTACAATGACGCCAAAGTCAGAGACTGATATGTTTAGTGTTATTCAAGACTCAATTGCTTGGCTTGAAAAGCCAAATGGTACGGGTGTCGATGAAGCGCAGCGTCAATTAGAAGTCGGTCATGTTATAGCGGATATTGACCAAATTCAGATTGAATTAGGCGGCGTTCGAGCTGAAATTGGCTCAAGACTACAAGTTACTGAGAGCCAAAAAGATCGCCATGAAGATTATCATTTGACCATAGAGAAATCACGCTCAGCACTTGAAGATTTAGATATGGTCTCTGCTATTTCAATTTTCGAGCAACAGAAGTTATCCCTTCAAGCATCTCAAACCGCTTTCTCGCAAATTCAAAATATGAGTTTGTTAAACTTTCTTTAAATACACTTTGGCGTAGCTCGACAGTTATTGCCATAGCGGCAATAACTGTCATTCAGTTAAATCACATCCTATCTCACACTTAATAAGCGGCAACCGGGTCAATAACTTGACAATTTTGCCGCTTTTTTAAACGTGATGAGCCATTAGAAACATCATGCCCCCCTCTAATACTCAGCTATAACGCTACTTTTTCTATAATTTGTTGTTTAATGAGTAAGTTGGCACATCGATTGCATTTTATTGTTTAGCTAAGCAGTACTTTTAATAATTATACCGGCTTGTTGACATCACACGTTGATGCACCAGCCATTAACGTGGAGGCTATATTATGGCTCTTACAGTACAAACTAATGTTACATCCCTAAACGCGCAGCGTAATTTAGGGCAGTCAGGGTCGGCATTATCAACGTCGATGCAACGTCTATCATCTGGTTTACGTATTAATAGTGCCAAAGATGATGCCGCCGGTTTACAAATATCTAATCGTTTAACATCTCAAATCTCTGGTTTGAATGTGGCTGTTCGAAACGCTGGTGATGGCATTTCTTTAGCACAAAGTGCAGAAGGGGCATTGCAAGAGTCAACGAATATTCTGCACCGTATGCGCGATCTTTCTATTCAAGCGGCAAATGGATCAAATGCCCCTGAAGATCGCCAGGCGATTCAAGAAGAAATGACGCAGTTACAACAAGAACTTAGCCGTATTGCCGAAACAACGACCTTTGGTGATCGTAAACTATTAGACGGTTCTTTTGGTACCGAGAGTTTTCAAGTAGGTTCTAAATCATTTGAAACCATCAATATGGGCTTAGCCGCGTTTGGCTCTAAAGATATCGGGTCTTATGCGACAGATATTGCCGGTGACGGTACAACAGGCTTTGGCTCTGTCGGTGCGGCAAATACGGTGAGTGGTACTTTATCTATTGTGAGTAGTCAGGGAACAAATGCCGGACTGGGCGCAATAGGAGCTTCAGCTAGAGAGTTAGCGGCAGCTATTAATGATAGTAGCTCTTCTGCTGGCGCTGATGCACGCACAAGTGTCGCTTTAGATTTAAGCTCATTTGGTGCCGGTGGTTCATTAGCGTTTGAGCTTAAAGGCTCAAATGGTACGCCAATACAAGTGTCTGCTGCTGTTTCTGCCACAAGTGTTGAGCCTTTGGCGAATGAAATTAATAAAATTTCTGGTAAAACAGGGATTACAGCTGAAGTTATTGGCGGTGAAGTTGTACTGACCAGTGAGCGCGGCGATGATATAGATTTCTCTTCCTTTGTCGGAACTAATAACATGGTGATGACAGGGATGGATTATGAAGGAACTAAAACAGCCGATACCTTTACTATAAATAATGGTGCACCAGCTGGTAATGCAACGGGCGTTGTACGTTTATCGTCACCTATTAATTATACGGTTCAAGGTAGTGATGCTACAGTTTCTTCAACCACGGTAACTTCGGCCGCGTTAGACTCGGTAGACTCAATTGATGTGAGCACAGCCTTAGGTGCGCAACTCTCAATTGAAGTCATTGATTCTGCACTTTCTTATATAGATAGTAATCGAGCCATGATGGGTGCAATTCAAAATCGTTTAGAGTCAACAATATCTAACTTGTCCAACGTTGTTGAAAATAATTCAGCTGCACGTAGCCGAATTCGTGATACTGACTTTGCTGTAGAAACTGCCATGATGACTAAGAATCAAATCTTGCAACAAGCGGGTACGTCAATCTTGGCACAAGCAAATCAAATCCCGCAAGCCGCGGTACAATTATTGGGCGGTTAGATTTCCCCCTCTTAACAATATTGCTTAGCGCTAATTAAGCCCATCATTATGAATAATGATGGGCTTTTTGCATTGAGTGTATAGCTAAATAGCGGCATAATATTGCCACTTACTATATTTACCTAATTAATTTAAAATAAATTGCCTTATTTATCAGCTGTTTATGTTTTATTTAAAATTAATTTAAAAAAATAATAAAGAATTTCTCGTTGCCGCCGTTAAGTAATTATCAAGGGGACATCCTCTTAAAATATTTAACCAAGTTAATAACTTTTAGCGGTAAGCTAATCAGGAGATTCATTATGTCATTATTCGTATCAA
>Ga0209395_1001749_pt1 | contig 29989 bp, 22 predicted proteins | sample GOMGulsemesocosm_3_FD_184635 | JGI IMG/M metagenome (GOLD analysis project Ga0209395, IMG submission 184635) | Methane-oxidizing microbial communities from mesocosms in the Gulf of Mexico - GOM9D Gulf of Mexico (SPAdes) (version 2) | ecosystem: Environmental > Aquatic > Marine > Cold seeps... | reverse complement strand
TAATGGCGCCCAACATATTGACCAAAAACATGAAGGTTAACAATATTCCCATGTCCATTTGGAACTTAAGATCAGAGAAGAACCAAGTACTAACCCCAATGGCCAATGTGAATCCAGTGAAGATAACTGCGGTGCCTCGTTCACGTAATGCCATTAAATAAGCCTGTTGAACACTCTTACCTTCATTAAGACCCTGACTCATTGTTGCCAATATATAAATACCGTAATCGACTCCTATACCAACGCCCAGCGCAATCACCGGTAAAGTAGAGACCGTTAAACCAATGTTTAAAAAGGTCATTAAAGCTTGTGCCAGTGTAGAAACAACAAATAACGGTACAACCACTGAAACAGTAGCACGAACCGATCTAAAGCTTATTAAACACAACGCTATAACTGCACCATAAACGTAGAACATCATAGGTGTTTGCGCATTTTCAACCGCTTCATTTGTTGCCGCCATCACGCCTACTGGGCCTGACGCTAATTTAAATTTAACGACGTCGGTATTAAGCAGCAGCGCTTGATGTTTCACTTCGCTAATAACCGCTTCTATGGTTTCCGCCTTGTGATCCGCCAAAAATAAATATATCGGCATCACATCACATTTAGCATTTAACAAACCAGATGTGGTTGGAACCTGCGACACAGATTGTACTAAGGTAGCTTGAGTGCGTGAAAGCACTTTCCATTTAGGGTTGCCTTCGTTAAAGCCGCCATTTACATTTTTTACGACACTGGCCAAACTAATTGCAGACTGCACACCCTCAACATTTTCCATGTTCCATTGGAACTTATCCATAACAGCTAACGTGTCGTAATCTGTGCAAGAATCTGCCGGACCTTCAACAATGATTGACATTACATCTGTCGTTATTGAGAATCGCTCAGTGATTAACGCGGTATCCTGATTATAACGAGACCATTGATGAAGAGCAGCTGCCCCCGATTCTAAGTCGCCAACTTTCATATTTTTAGCTTGAAAGTGACCCCCAACAAACAAAATACTCGTTAAAATAACAACAATAATGGCAACTTTTCTAGATGCAAACTGAGAAAGTACAGACCAAACAGCTTCAAGTTTATCCTCACCTTTATTGGGCGTTACCTTTATATCCCGAAAAGAGATGAGTACAGGAAGTAGTATTAAATTAGTGAGGATAATGACACCCACACCTAAACTAGCGGAAATGGCTAATTCGCGGATAATACCGATATCAATAGATAATAAGGTGATAAAGCCAATAGTGTCTGATAGCAGTGCAACACCGCCAGGTATCAGCAGTGCCCAACAGGTCGCCGCAGCGGCTTCTTTAGCACCAATGCCAGCTAACAATTTCTTTTTAACACCATTAACTACTTGGACACTATGACTCACTCCAACCGCAAAAACTAAAAACGGCACTAGAATGGACATAGGATCAAGCCCAAAGCCAAGCAACGTCAATAATCCCATTTGCCAAACAACAGCCGTAAGAGAACACAATAAAGGTAAAGCCGTTAAAATGAATGAGCGACAAAAGAAGTACACCATAACCGCTGTAAACGCTATGGCTAGCAAAAAGAATTGAACAACACCTTTAGCACCATCGGCCACATCACCAGCCATTTTAGCAAAACCGATGATGTGAACATCTAAGGTGTCATTAACTAGTTTTTCGCGAATTTGAGTTTCAAGTTTTTCAGCAAAGGCTAACGTATTTAATTTCTCACCTGTTTCAGGATTAAACTCCATTAAACGGGCAGAAACCATAGCAGAACTATAATCGTTGGCCACCATTCGCCCAACAATACCGGCCTTCTCTACGTTACTTTGAACAATGCCCAATCCACGGTTATCTGCAACAAAATCTGCCGGAATAACAGGGCCACCTGCAAAACCATCTTCAACGACCTCGGTAAATCGTGTGGAAGGAGAATATAAGGATTTTACCGTTGTACGGTCAATACCGGGTATAAAATAGAGTTGATCATGAACTTGTTTCAGGCCATTAAAAAACTCAGGAGTGAATATATCGCCATTTTTAGCACGAACGGCCACCATAATACTATTAGCGCCGCCAAAATCTTTGGCATGCTTAGTATAGGTTTGCATATACTCATGGTTAAGCGGAATATTTTTAGTAAATGCCGCATCCATTTTTAATTGAGAGGCTTGATATAGCAAAAATACAGTGACAATCGCAAAAAATGCAACAACAGCTTGTCGATGACGAAAGAGAAATTGATCGACGAAAAAAATAAGTTTATTCATGGGTACCTACTTCACTTCTTCTAAAAGATTTAGACCTTTACTACTGGCCACCCAAATCTGCTGATTAAACTCACCAACAGCCATTAAATCTTGCCCTTTTAAGAGACTTATTTGTGTAAAAGATACCCCATCATCGACTGACTTTAAGGCTACCCCATTATTTTGCATAATATAAATATCGCCGTTACTGAGCTGCTTTATATCATTGATACTATTATTATTGACGAGAGCTATTTTCGACCAATTAACGCCGTTATCTACGGAGCGATACACGTTACCTCGAAGGCCCCCAATGATCAGTGTATTGTTCTTTGTTTGAGCTGCGGTGAAGAACGAACCTTCATAAATATTATTTTCGCGAATCCATGTTTGACCATCATCATTTGAAAACGCAATTAGTCCCAATTCGCCAACCAGCAACATGCGCTTATCACTGAGTCTGATGATTTTATTAAAATGAGGTAATATCGAAGCAATCTCAGCTTGATAATCGTCCTCACTTTCACCGCGTACTTCATTTAAATATTCAACATCTTCTTCGGGTAATAAGCTTTCCAAAAATTGATTATTCCATGTACTGCCGCCATCAACAGTACTAAAAAACATACCGTAGGCGCCAACGGCAAAACCAACTTTATCATTATTAAAAGTGACGTCTAAAAGCGGCCTATCTAAAGTTGGGAGATATTGTTGTGTGTGCCAGGTTTCTCCCCCATCTATTGTATTAAGGATTGTGGCATCATGCCCAACTATCCAACCTAAATTGTCATCTGTAAAAGTTACACCTGTTAACAATACATTCGTTGGTACTGTTTTCTGAGCCCAGTCAGTAGAGCTACCTTTAACCGTTTTGCTCACGAGTACATGTCCGCGAACACCAACGCCAACCATTTTAGTCTCAGTAGCCACTAACGCCATAATTGGCGACTTCGACGCCAACTTAGCTGGTTGCGAAGTAACCGACTGTTTAGATGAGTTTGCTTCATTGGCATCACTTGCCATAGCTGACGGACTCATCAGACCTGTCATAACAACGCCAGCCACAAAGGTTTTTGTTTTAAACAACTTTTCAATCCTCAATAAATAATAAAGCCGGCATATAGCCGGCTTTATTATGTTTTCAACTTATAACTAACAAACTATCTACCAGCTCGACGTAACGCCGACGCTGTAAATTTCTTGTCTGTTAACTTAGCATCAAATTTATACATTTTGCTATGATTATCTAGACCCTGTGCCAAGTAGCGACGAGCTTGTAGATCATAGTAAACATCTAAGGTAGACCATGAAGCCGGTAATTCATAGTAGTTCAATTCATGAGCCATAGCGACACGATATAATTCGTCACGGTTATCATAAATATCGGCAATTGATACCTGCCAGTTATCTTCATCGATGAAGAAAACACGTTTTTTATACGTATGGCGCATGCCTTCTTTCAATGTTGCTTCAACCTGCCATACACGATGCTTCTCATAACGCACGAAATCTTGATTAATATGACCTGGTTTAATCAAGTCATCGTAATCTAAACCTTTAGCATGCAGTTTATAAGAGTTATAAGGAATATAAACTTCTTTCTTACCCACTAACTTCCAGTTGTAACGTGAAGGAGAACCGTTATACATATCGAAATCATCGGTAGTACGTAATCCATCAGTTGCTGTTCCTGGTGTATCAAATGCAACATTTGGTGCACGGCGTACACGGCGTTGACCCGTATTATAAGTCCAAGCCTTACGTGGCTCACTATCTTGATTTAGTGTTTCATGAACCAATAATGAAGTACCTGCCAAACGCGCTGGTTGAGTAACTATTTGCTTAAACTTGAATATAACATTGTCTTCTTTAAGCTTCTCAGCGGTCATGCCCGGTTGAGTATACTTAAACATAATGCTGTTTTTCATTTCCATCATCGTGAAATCACCAGACGCTGTAGGTGCAGCTTGTGATGAAACGATTTCAACTTTCTCACCACGATAACGCGTGATGTGATTCCAAATAACTTCTAAACCAGTTGTTGGAATTGGGAATGGCACACCCAATACAGCGTTACTAATACCATTACCACCTAGGATCAGTTCAGCTTTTGTCGCATTAGCTGCAATGGCATCATAAACATTTTGAGGCATAGATGCGCTACGGCGTGTCGGGTAAATATTCATCTTGAACGTTTCTGGATACGTTTCAAATAATTTCACCTGACCAGGTGTAAGGCTATCTTTATATTTCTCAACGTCTTTAGCAGTGATGGTAAACATCACGTTGTCACTAGCAAATGGGTCAGGATGATGATCTCCCTTTTTGTAGCCAGCCACTGGCTCTGTGATGCCACCAGTCCAAGCAGGGATAGAACCATCTGCGTTACCCGCACGTGTTGCGCCAACAGGCGTTAATTCTTTTTTAAGTTTTGCAGCATCTGCTGCAGTCACTGCGCCGTTCGCTTGCATACTAAATGCTAGTGAAATCGCCGTAATAAGGGTTAATTTTTTCATATTATAATGCACCCGTTAGATTGAATATTTAATGTTGAATGAAACAAAATCTTTATCTTCCATTGTATTAATTGTTCCTTTACCACCCCAGAACGAATTATAACTAAATGATGCTGACCAACGATTTTGATAATCAAAATCAATTGACGCGCCAATAGATTTCGAACCTTCAGTGAATAGGAAGATAGGATCGGGTGTTATACCTTTAACATCATGTGAGAAAACAAGTTTCAATGATGCATTAACACCATCAAAAACATTATTGTGATCTGTTTTAGCGACTAAACGATATCCCCAAGCAAAATCAGTTGGGAAAGGATTAGTTTCAGGGCCGTTATGAGTAAGCTGTATAATAGCTTCCATATCAGGATTACCACCTGAACGCGCCGTACCAGGACCATTTAAACGTAAAACGTTATGATCGGGCATGTCATGAATCCAAATAGCACCAAATTCACCAAAAAGCGTTAAGTTATCAGCACCAAAAGTTGGTCCAAACAAATGAGCCAAATTGAACTGAGCCTGTGTTGTGTCACTTAATACATAACCATTGGCTAAAGCGCCTGGTGGTACAGTATCACCTTCAGAAAAAGGATACCTAGTGCCTACAAGCTGTGAAATACCATCTAAGTCAGGACGTAGACCAGCATTTGCTAACTGTTGCGGCATAGCGGCAAACAATAATTCAACATCATCAATTTGCAGTGCTTCGTCTTGACGATGAGATACTTCACCAGCAAAAGAGGTTTCACCCAATGTGGTGTTAAAACTCAAACCATAAAGTTTAATATCTTCTGGGAAGACGATTTTCGCTTTAGTGAACGTATCAAGATTTTCTAATGTATCGTATGTAATGTTACCTGCCGATGCGGCTAGAACACCTAAGTCATGCTGAATAGCTGGTGCGGTAAAGTCAGATGCTTGTCCTGAGATTAACGGACGACGACTATGGTAATTCATGTGGTAAAGCGAGACTTCAGTATCAGCAAACTGATAGGCTAGTTTAAAACCGTATTGCCCACCATCTTCTGGCTTAATATCTTCACTGCGAATCGCAACTTTCGTTGGATACGCTAACATTAATGAACCTAATGTTGCCGCAGGAACCTGTCCAGAAGTTACCATCGCCGCTAACTTTTCTAATTCTGAAATCAGAAAATCACCGTCGATATCAGGATTACTATTAAACCCTAATTGAATGGCGCTTTGCTTACCACCACCCGCTACAAAATCATTTGACGCAAAATATGTACCTGCAGCAGGAACAACTGTACCCTGCCATTCGTATTGATAATACGCTTCAACGGAGAGGTTTTCAGTTAAACCAGCTGAAACCCAAGCCATACCTTGTGGAATAAAGGCTTCTTTAAGTTCAGCGCCCGGTGAACGTAAACGCCCTAAATCAACGGCGTTGATAGTTGATATACCGTGCGAAATTAAAGCACTTTCGCCCCAGCTAATAACTTGTTGTCCAACACGAAATGACACTGGCGTATCACCAAAGTCCCAATCTGCAGTGAAGTAAGCATCAAGTAAACGAATATCAGAACAAAAACGCTCATCAGCAGCCTTGTCTTCACATAAGTCGATACCGCGATCTTGACCATTGATTTGTAATTCTCGGTTGTACCCAACATCACCGTCTAAGGCGAAATCATGGAAATACATACCACGAATGAAAATTCCGTAATTTTCATAACGTAAATCAAGTTCATGTAAACCTTTAACAACCTTGCTAAATGCATCGCCTTTAGCCCAAGCTAAATTGGCTAAATCACCATTACTTGAATAACTACCTTCTTTAGCAAAGAGTTCAGAAGATATATATTTGGTATTCCCAAAGGCAGTGTAACCTGTCCAATCGAGTCCATTTAAAGGGTTGTTAACTATACCGACTTGATTGTTGTAATCAGGTTTTTCAACACGCCAAGAACTCCCATATGAGAAAGTAGAGTTAAAACTACCCTCGATATCTCCCCAGTTAAAGCCAACCGCTTGTGCACTGGGTGCAACCAAAGTGCTAATGGCAGCACCTATACCGACGGCTAGCACGGATTTTTTAAAAACGTTCATGTAGCTTTCTCCACTTTCCATTTAGGATTATTGTTATTTTTAATTTACGCAAATGTTAACGATGCATAATCAGCTAACATTAATTTTTACAGCAATTAAACGCACCCTGCAACCGATGTTTTTGTTGATTTATCTAAAGTTTTATCAAAAATAGAGTAAAAAACCTAACGCATGATTTAAAAACGCTTAAAACATCATTATTAGCATTAAAATAACGTCTAAAATGTCTATTAAACCATTGTTAGTTATATGCTTTATAAAAAATAACTTTTTATAGTTCGTGTTTCATTTTCACACTAGCGTTTAAAGTAATTACTCTAATTAATTCGACTTAAAGAAATAAATTTTCCTGTTTTTTCCGTTATTAACTCAAATCTACCGACTATTCCGTCTCTTGTCAGGTGGTTACGAAAATGAACCGCCGGTATATCTATGCGTCGTCGGTTATCATCTGTTACCTGAAGCGTTTTTATCGCGCCTTGATAAAAGGGCAAAAAACGTTCATAACTCAAATTCACTGAAAAATAATATTTATTCATCTACTTTTTATCACTATGGCATGAGGCTCAAGGTTACTTTTTCTTTCAGATCTTTAGAAAGGCCCGTCATATCAGCTAAACGATGTAATTCGTTTTTCATTAATGAGGCACGGTTATCATCAAATTTATTCCAAGACAATAAAGGCGTAATTAAGCGCGCTGCAATCTGTGGGTTAATGTCATTTAATCGGATCAACTGATCCGTCAAATAACGATAGCCACGACCATCAATGCAATGGAACTGTTTGGTGTTTCCTTGTGCGAATGCGCCTAACAAGCTACGTACACGGTTTGGATTGTTCCATGTAAAACTTGGTTGATCCATACCAAGCGTGATTTGCGCAATCGCATCATTAGTTGGCCACTGACCTATTGTAGTAAACCATTTGTCCATAACCAGACCATTGTCTGACCAACGCTTACAAAATTGTTGAGATAATGTTCCAAAACATGGCAACTGTGCTAAACAAGCTGTGCTTAACGCATTAATTGAATCGGTCATTTCTACAGCATTGTTAAACTGCGCTTCAATGACAGCATTCATATTACTGATCATTAAAGCATCATTTGAATGACATAGGTAACTAGCCAACGTATGCTTTAAAGAGCGTAATGCGCTCGATTGACTCGGCGCACACTGCGCAAGTTCGTCTATACAGCGACGATGAGTTTCAAACAATTCATTGGCACAATGAAGTGATATTTGAGTTTTAACGAAAAATTTAGCGTTCAAAATCCCATCGACATCAATAGTATCGACCAACTCAAACAATGCCATATCACTGGGTAATTCGAGGATTAACGCTATTAGAGCAGGGTCTAGTTGCTCATCTGAAAGTACTAAGTTAACCGCAGCAATTAATGCACTGTCCATACTCATCTCTTCAACTGAGACTGTGCTATTAGCAAGAATGATTGATGTTAACAATTGTTGTGCGCTATCCCAACGAGAGAAGTCATTTTCACTATAGGTTAATATATGTATTAGCTGCGCTGTGCTGTACTGAACATCGAGTTTGATGGGCGCCGAAAAATCACCAAGTAATACACTCACACAATTATCTTTAATGTTATTAAACCTAAACGTTTGCTCTTTTTCAGATAAGCATAAAGTTTGCGTTTTATTGTCACCTTGATATACAACGCCATCGCTATTAATGAATTCTACATTAATAGGAATTAATAACGCCTCATCACTCACCAGACCCGTGCGCTTTTGAGTAAATGTCATGGTAAGTGTTTCAGTATCTTTGTTATATTTCTGGACAAGTGAAACTCGCGGGGTTCCAGATTGCTCATACCAAAATCTAAACTGAGTTAAATCAACGCCAGAGCCCTGCTGCATAGCATCAATAAAGTCATCACAGGTTACGGCCATACCATCAAACTGCGCTATATATTGAGCCATACCAGCTTGGAACTTGTCTTCGCCAAGCAGCGTATGAATCATACGGATTACTTCTGCGCCCTTGTTATAAACTGTCACCGTATAAAAATTATTCATTTCGATAACCGCTTGTGGACGAATGGGATGCGCCATCGGGCCCGCATCTTCACTAAACTGATGAGATCGAATAACCTTCACAGCATCAATACGGTTAACAGCCCTAGAGCCAAGGTCGGAACTAAATTCTTGATCTCTAAATACCGTTAGACCTTCTTTTAAACTCAACTGAAACCAATCACGACAGGTTATTCTGTTACCAGTCCAATTATGAAAATACTCATGACCAATAACAGATTCAATACCATGAAAATCTTTGTCAGTTGCGCTTTGACTATTCGCTAACACATATTTGCTATTGAAAACGTTTAGGCCCTTGTTCTCCATGGCGCCCATATTGAAGAAATCAACGGCTACCACCATGTAGATATCAAGATCATACTCAAGGTTAAAGCGCTCTTCATCCCACTTCATTGCACGTTGCAGAGAAGCGAGTGCAAATTCAGCTTTAGCTTTATTACCTTTATCAACAAAAAATTCGAGTGCAACGCGGCGGTTGGATTTAGTGATAAACTCACCTTCAAGTAAATCAAAATCACCGGCAACTAAAGCAAACAAATAGGCTGGTTTTTTAAAAGGATCATGCCATGTTGCAAAATGACGGTTATCAGATAAATCACCACTGTCTACTTTATTACCATTACTTAATAGATACGGGTATTTAACTTTGTCAGCAATGACCTTTGTCGTATAGACCGCCATCACGTCGGGACGATCGAGATAATAGGTGATCCTTCTGAAACCTTGCGCCTCACATTGGCTACAAAAAGCATCGCCAGCAATATATAAGCCTTCGAGCTTTGTATTGGTACTTGGATCTATCTCAGTCACAATACTTAATTCAAAACTTTCAGGTACATCTGCAATAATCAATTGCGAATCACTTAATTGATATCTAGTTTGATTGAGAACTTGGCCATTAATCGCAAGAGACACCAACGTTAGATCTTCGCCGTCTAACACTAAAGGAACATTGTCACGTAATGAGCTCACTTGAGACACGGCTGTGATAATTGTGGCACTCTCGTCAAGTTCAAACGTTAACGATATATCACTAATTGTATGGTCTGGCGTTTTATAATCTTTTAGATATTGCGTAGTGTCAGTTGACATAACCTTTCCTTAAAGTGTCTTTGAGTCTAAATAAATCATCAAATAGACTCGAATTTTAGGCGTAAAAAAGCCCGAGAGAGCTCAGGCTTTAAGATAAAATTGAATGTTTATGCCATTTCAGGCGATTCTTTCGCGACAAGCTTCTTTACTTTAAAACCAATTAGCGCGAAGAAAATACCGAATATAGGGCTTGCCCAGTTAAACACACAGAACACCGCATATTCTAATGGGCTAACTAACAATACAGACTGCATATAAGCGCCACAGGTATTCCATGGGATTAATGCAGAGGTAACCGTTCCGCCATCTTCAAGTGCACGAGACAGATTTTCAGGTGCAAGACCACGTTTTTCGAATTCATCTTTGAACATACGGCCAGGCATAACAACTGAAATATATTGATCAGCGGTTAATAAGTTACTACCAAATGCAGTGACTATTGTCGTAATAATAAGCGATGATGCTGACTGTGCAAAACCAACCAGTAAATCAACAACACGCTTTAACAGCCCTACTTTCTCCATAACAGCGCCAAATACCATTGCCGTAACGATTAACCAAATAGTAGTCAACATCGATGACATACCGCCACCTGAGAGTAAATCATTAAGCGCTGCATCACCAGTATCAATAGACACACCATCAAACATCGCCGTCCAAATAACAGTAACGTTTGCACCAAACTGATCTAGTCCTTCGCCAGCAAGGGAAACGATAAGCTCTTGTTGGAATAATATGGCCCATAACGCACCGACTAACGCACCAATAAATACAGCTGGAAATGCTGGTACTTTTTTAAGTGCTAAAGTCAGAGTAATAAGTAATGGAATAATCAAATACCAAGCAATGGTAAACTTGCTGGTTAAGCCATCACTAAGCTCAGCAATACGTGTAGCCTCTGCCGTTGCCGACTCTGTCAAACCTAATATAACAAAAACAACAATTGAAAAGATGAAACTTGGGAATGATGTCCACGCCATATGACGAATATGGGTAAATAAATCAGTACCAGCTACAGCGGGTGCCAGGTTAGTGGTATCAGATAATGGCGACATTTTGTCACCAAAATAAGCCCCACTGATGATAGCACCAGCCGTGATTGGCAATGAAACATCCAAACCGCCTGCAACGCCCATTAAAGCTACACCGATGGTGGCAGCAACAGTCCAACTACTACCAATGCTGATAGCAACAATGGCACAGATAATACAGCTAGCAGCATAAAAGAACGAAGGTGATAATATTTGAAGGCCAAAATAGATCATAGTTGGTACTGTACCCGATAATAACCAGGTACCTATCAACGAACCCACCGCTAATAAAATAAGGATAGCAGTCATCGACAAGCTAATGCCTTTAATAATGCCCGCTTCAATGTCATCCCATTTGAAGCCGTTTTTTACGCCTATGATTGCGGCTAAGCCAGCACTCAATAGTAGTGCAATTTGATTGGCACCTGATGATGATGAATCACCAAAATAAAATACAGCGCCGCCAAGTAGAAAAACCAAAAATAGTATGGGTGCAAAGGCATCCACTAATGACGGTCGTTTATAATTCTGAGTCATAAATATCCAATTATTATTTTTATATTGTTATAAGCTTGATGTTATACCATCAATTAATTTTTAACTAAACTGATTTACTAATTTTACATATGAAAAGACCGCTATACGCGGTCTTTTTGTACACAAATTAAGCCTTTATACTTAGCGTTTTACCACTTTACCTAAATCAATAAAGTCGAAAGTAACGTTTGCAGCTTCATCAAGGTACGGATCAAGCGTTGGTGACTTTTTCGGTAAATCATCTAATGATTTTACCGCTTCAAGTCCCTGTGTTTTACGGCGTAAGTTAGCGCGTGTAAGAGAGCGACTTTCGGCTTCTTCACGTTCTTTAATACGAACAGTTTCAACTAAACTAATCGTATCTTTATCTTTTTGAATTTTATAGCGTGCTATATCATTCGCCATAAATTGAAACTCTTGTTCATTAGCAATACGCTTCACGTGTTTTTGATTCAACACTGAAAAACTTGCCGGGCTCACATCTCCAACAACATTATATTTAGCCTTGGGGATACTATCCCAAGGTAACGTGTTATCTGCAACAACTTCACCAAATTCATCAGCAACAATAGGCGTTGGGAATAAAATATCAGGTATCACCCCTTTATTTTGAGTACTACCACCATTGATGCGATAAAACTTCTGAATTGTGTATGTAATATATCCAATCGGATTTTTGTAGTAATCGTAAATACGGCTCAGACCACGATGTTGCTGAACGGTACCCTTACCAAATGTTTGCTCACCTAAAACTAATGCACGACCATAATCTTGAAGCGCCGCGGCAAAAATTTCTGAAGCGGATGCACTATAGCGATTAACTAATACCGATACATTGCCATCGTAAAAAGTTGTTTTTTCAGGATCGTATTTAACATCGACGCGATTAGCCCCGTTCTTGACTTGAACTACAGGCCCCTCACCAATGAATAAACCGCTAAGTGCCATCGCCTCAGGCAGTGAACCACCGCCATTGTTACGAAGATCAATAACAACCCCTTCTACATTTTTGGCTTTAGCTTCCATTAACAGTTTTTTCACATCACGCGTAAGATTGACATAAAAGCTTGGTACATTAATGATAGCCAGTTTTCTATTTTTATACTGAGGTAGTTTTGACTCAACTATTTCTAATTTCGCCTGACGATCTTCCAGTTTAATTTTCTCACGCTCAATCGAAATAACGCGTGAACTATCTATGCCGCCAACTTTTCCTGAGACAATTTCCAATTTAACCGTTGAACCTTTCGGCCCTTTAATTAAATCGACAACATCATCTAAACGCCAGCCAACAACGTCGACAATTTTTTCATCACCCTGACCAACGCCTACAATTTTATCATCCGGCGCAAGCTTTTCGCTTTTGTCAGCTGGGCCACCAGGCACAAGCTGTGTGATAACCGTATAGTCGTCAACTGCTTGTAACATGGCACCTATGCCTTCAAGTGAAAGACTCATTTCAACTTGAAAACGCTCAGCGTTGCGTGGTGATAAATAACTAGTATGGGGATCGATAGCGCGAGAAAATGCATTCATAAAGACTTGATAAACGTCTTCACTTTTGCTTTGAGTAATACGTTTTAGCGCATTATTGTAACGTTTTCCTAAAACTTCTTGTATCTCAGACCACTTCTTGCCTGTGAGTTTTAGATTCAACGCATCATATTTAACACGTTGACGCCAAATTTCATCAAGCTGGGCAGTATTTGAAGCCCAAAGTACATCTTCACGGTCGTATTTATATTCATCAGCGATTGTAAAATCCATCGGCTTATCTAATAAAGATAAAGCATAATTAAAACGTTCAAATCGACGTTTCATATGCAATTGATAAATATCATAAATAACCGTGACGTTGCCTGAGTTAAGCATATCATCAAAGGATTTATCGTATTTTTTAAAACCATCTATATCAGTTTGCGTAAACAATGATTTATTAAAATCTAAGCTTTCGTAATAACGCTTGGCAATTTTATGTGAAAAATTGTCATTCAGATCAAATGGCTTAAAATGAGTACGAGTAAACAAGCCTGTTAATCGTGTTGTAGAGACTTTATGTTGCGGCTCAGGGGCTAGTTTGGGAATCTGATCCATGGTGTACTTCATGTTCAGTGCCAGCGCCTGTCCAGATAACATCAATGGAATTAGTCCCAGTGTTATACGGTTTAGCATATAAAATCTCCTTGCTGATTCAAAGGCTTGTGCCTCTGTTTTACGATTTAGTCAAAATTTGGTCAACTTTTACTTTAATGACCATGCCAGACGCTAGTGCGACTTTTACATCAGACTTAGAAATGTCCACAATAGTTCCACTCATTGGCGCTTTTGCAATATTAACTAACACTGTTTGGTCAATTTTTAACAATTTAATGTCTTCAACTTTTTCACCTGTTAATACTTTTGCTACAGGCTTACTTGAACGAACTTTACTCGCCTGTTTAGCACGTGCTGCAGGTTTAACAGTTTTTGCAGCTGGCTTCTTAACAGGGTTAGCGGCTTTCTTAGCTGCATCACGTTGTTTCGCTTTATCTTGTGATTGCGCTAATGTTTGTGTTGCATGATCAATGTGCTCTTGGCTTAATACGTCGCCCTCAACACCATCTAAATCAACACGTTTAACATCCGCTTTTATACAGCGAAGGTATCTCCAACTCGTCGTATAATGGCGAATAGCCCCGCGCAACTGAGTTTTGCTAACACGTTCATCTTCCGACAAACGTACACTAAGCTCTTGAAACAAGCCAATTTTTAAAGGTTTAGCTTCGCCTTTAATGCTAAAACAAGCAGGAAAAGTTTCTGCAAGCATTGCAATAATTGCCTTATTATCTGTTAGTTTAACTGTACTATTCATTTATTCTTCCGAGTTTACTTCAAATTCATCAATTAAAAATGTTACAAAGTGTACGATGAGTTCATCGTCTACTTCCAATAAGCCTGGCTGATATTGCCAGTAAGGCCAAATGGCCTCTATCATTTCTCTAAACAAATTAAGATCAATTGACGGATCTACTGTTTGAAAGAAATGATGGTAAATTCTGTTTATATTCTCTGCTGCAAGTTCTTCCTCACCTTCCCATTCGCCCACTTCATTAGCGTCGAACAAAAATTCATGGATATCAACTATATCGTACATATTAATTATTTTCCTAAACCGCAATAACTGCAAGCGTAATTATCATTCTAATGGCAATGTACTAAGTGTTTGACCAATTTTTCAACACATAGCTCGATACCAATCTGATCTTCGCTCGAAAAACGAGCAAGTATTGGGCTATCAATATCTAAAACCCCAATAATGTGACCGTTAACTTCAATCGGAACGACCAATTCTGACTCTGACGCACTATCACAAGCTATATGCCCAGGAAAAGCATGAACATCATCGATGCGTTGCGTGGTGTTTGTAGTAACTGCCTTACCACAAACGCCTTTATCTAAAGGAATTCGATAGCAAGCGACGTTACCTTGAAACGGCCCCAAAACTAGTTGGTTGTCTTTCAAAAAATAGAAACCAACCCAATTTAGGTTATCTAATGACTGATTAAGAATGGCAGTAACATTTGAAAGGACTGCAATAGAATCAAATTCGCCGTCAATTAATGACTCTATCTGACGGGCAATTAAGGAATAATCTGTATTCAAGAAAACGTTCTCTAGTATATATATACCCATACCCAATGAATATGCAGGTTTTAAGGTTGTCTAAATTCCTGCACTTCCAATGGACACGGGTATAAATCGATTTGCAAATAATGCACGCTACTATACCTGACTTGGATTAAATGAAAAGCTTAAATACCATGTTCTAACCTCATAACCATTGGTTATCAGAATTAATACATTAAAGTGTTAACTAACACAGCATCTATCGATAAGGGTAAACATTCAGGTATAATGATTTTTTGCACCTAAGATTTTTATTGTTATGTCTTCTAATACATTAGATAAACACGCCACGCATATTCCCCAAGCATTTATTGATTTTATCACGCCAACCTTACCGGCTAATTTATCTATTGAAGGATTGATCGATGCATGTCAAAGCTCATTACGCTTTAGCATCCGTATCAATACGCTAAAGATTTCTCACGAAAAATTTATCGAAATGATGACGCCTTTGGGTTGGTTATTCACCTCTATCCCATGGTGCAACGATGGTTTTTGGGTTGAAATGCCTAGCGGCGTTACTGCTCCAGGCAAATTACCCGAACATTTAACGGGCTTTTTCTATATACAAGAAGCCAGCTCAATGATGCCGCCTACGGCGCTATTCGATCAAATGACTGCTCCTTTTAATACGGTTCTAGATTTAGCGGCAGCGCCAGGTTCGAAAACAACACAAATTGCGACCTTGATGAATAATAACGGTGTACTTGTTGCCAATGAATTTTCATCAACGCGTGTTAAAGCGCTGCACAGTAATTTACAACGTTTAGGTATTTGTAATACTTTGATCAGTCATTTCGATGGCGCCGTTCATGGTGATTACTTAGAGAATACATTCGATGCTATCCTGTTAGATGCCCCCTGTAGTGGTGAAGGCACTGTTAGAAAAGATCCCGATGCGTTTAAAAACTGGAGTGTTGAACATGTGAATGAGATAACACAAGTTCAAAAGTCACTCATCAAATCTGCATTTATGGCCTTAAAACCTGGTGGCACTTTAGTGTATTCCACTTGTGCGCTAAATGGCCTTGAAAATCAAGGGGTTTGCCAATGGTTATTAGAACAGTTCCCTGACAATGCACATCCCCAATCTTTAAAAAATCTATTTCCAGACGCGCAGCAGGCTTTAACGCCAGAAGGATATTTACACATTTGGCCACAGATTTATAATAGTGAAGGCTTTTTTGTGGCCAAATTTACCAAAACAACCGCTACTAACTTGTCTTCAAATCCCACATTCAGAAGTAAGTTTCCCTTCGCTCCAGTGCCTAAAAAGCAGCAAAGTGCCTTAATCGACACCTTAGCTATTTACCTCGACGTACAAACTGACTTTAACGACTGTTTATACGCCAGAGACAACGAAATTTGGTATTTCCCCCATGGCAGCGATGAATTAATAAATAGCATGAGATTTGTAAGGCATGGCGTCAAGTTACTCGACATAAAACCCAAACAAACCTTGATTAATCATGACGCACTCACCATTTGGGGCAAGGTCGATATTAGTTTAAACAGGGAACAATGCGTTGATTATTTAAAAGGACGAGATATAAACCTAGATAACGACAGTAAGAAGAAAGGTGAGGTATTACTAGGCTATCAAGGTCGCTGTATTGGACTTGGAAAATGGGTAGGTAACAAAATTAAAAATAAATTACCGCGAAACTTAGTCAATGATAATGTTGAAGTTTAAAATATTTGGGATTATTGAAGTGAATTAATTCACTAAACCTAAAAATTTGCACTACGCTAATAGAAGCGATTCCCCAAAGCTCGGAACACCGGAATAGTACCGAGCTCTTTTTACACTTATCAGCTCATCATAGATAACCGCTTTTGACAGCCTTGCAAACAATCTTGTAACTCTCCCTCAATAGGCAAGACTTTATTGGCTTTCAAGTCAAACAAAACAAATGTGGATTGCGCGTCAACAACGACATTACTCGTTTCTTTGCAGCGAATAACTTGAGAAACAATGCCGCTGTTACTGCCTAATTTGCTTATTTGTGTTTCGACAATCAAGTGTTGATGTAACAAACCTGGTGCTCTGTAGTTAATATTAATATTGACCACCACAAATCCAGCATTATGAGCAACTAACGTTTCCATGTCTTGAGTCATGCATTCCCAGCGGGCTTCTTCTAAAAACTCTAAATAGCGAGCATTATTTACATGTTGGTAACCATCAAGGTGATAACCGCGCACGATAATTTCAGTCATTTACATTCCATTTTAAAACGTTTGTTCGAAACCTTATCGTAACACGACATCAACCTGTAAGTTACGTTTTAACGCACACGTACTATGGTTTGACCAATAGGTGCAAAACTTAACATCGCCAATTTTAGATGCGCCACGCCAAATGGAATGCCTATTATCGTGACAAAACAAGCTGCAGCATGCAAAAGGTGCCCTAAACTGAGCCAAAAACCAAAACAAATAAACCAAATAATATTACCAATCACACCTAATGAGCCCGTTCCAATGTCTTCACGATGCGTTACATATTCTCTGTTTTCAATATCTCGGCCAAATGGCCATAACGCAAATTGAGCAATAACAAAACACGACCGTGCAAATGGGATCCCAATAATACTAATGCAAGCTATAATGCCTGCCAATACCCACATTAAACTCATTAATACGCCGCCTGTTAAAAACCACGCAACATTAAATATCAATCTCAATATACTCATTACAACTCCTTAATAGGCCACAGACAAAATTTTTATGACTCATACTGGTAAAGCAAACAACAAACCAACTTTAACTTACTGTAAAATATAACAATAAATTATTATTGCTATTTTAAATTGTGCTAAAAAGCTAATTATTAGTTAAATTAACCACTACAGAACAGTAATTAAACGCAGATTTTCTATTTCACTGTAGGTAATTCCACGTTACTATCGATGGCTAAAATAAAATCAAGAACAAGCAATAAGAATAAAAAAGAGCAATTTTATGTTTTTGATAATAATAACAATAATGGAGTAAACATGAATGCAGTTGTATTGTCAGTATTACTAATGCTGATCCTTTCTTTATGCCGAATTAACGTTGTATTTGCACTGATAATTAGTGCCATTGTCGGAGGACTCATTGGCGGTCTACCGTTAGTAGAAGCTATCTCTGTCTTTAAGTCAGGGCTCGGTGGTGGCGCGCCCATCGCACTAGATTATGCGATGTTGGGAGCTTTTGCCGTTGCTATTAGCCGGTCTGGGGTGACTGACTTATTAGCCTCTAAAATAATTGGTGCCATTGGTAATAAATCACAAGGCTCAGTTGTTATGGTTAAGGCATTACTTTTTAGTGCCCTGTTACTAGCCGCGATAAGTTCTCAAAATATCGTGCCAGTCCATATCGCCTTCATCCCTATTTTAATACCAGCCTTATTGGGTGTTATCAATAAATTTAAATTAGATCGACGCGCTGTAGCTTGTATTTTAACGTTCGGTTTAACGGCTACTTACATGTTATTACCCTATGGATTTGGGCAAGTTTTCTTAATCGAATTACTGCTCAAAAATCTCACCGCTAATGGCCTTGAAATCACCGCATCACAAATTCCTTTTGTGATGGCTATTCCTGTGAGCGGGATGCTACTAGGCTTGCTCTTTGCATTATTTGTGACCTATCGTAAACCTCGCGATTACATCCAAAGTACAATCACATCAGAGCTCACAGATAGCCCTGCTTCTTATAAACCACATTTCATCATTGCTGCAATTGTCGCTATGGTTACTGCACTAACGGTTCAGACTTTTAGCAACTCAATTGTCGCTGGTTCTATTGTTGGTTTGGTTATTTTTGCCATAGGCGGCGTGTTTAAACCAAGTGAGACTCAGGATATATTCACCAATGGCGTCAAAATGATGGGCACTATAGGTTTTATTATGATTTCAGCGGCTGGTTTTGCGCAGGTCATGAAAGCCACTGGCGATATTGATACGCTGGTCAATGGTTTTTCAGCTATCATCGGAGACAACAAATTGCTGGCGGCTATCGTTATGTTAGTCATTGGACTATTGATCACCATGGGCATTGGTTCATCATTTTCTACTATCCCAATTATCGCCGCTATTTATGTGCCCTTATGCTTGTCTTTTGGCTTTTCAGTGTTAGCTACCGCCGCATTGGTTGGTACTGCTGCTGCACTAGGTGATGCAGGCTCACCCGCTTCTGACTCAACTTTGGGACCCACATCGGGTTTAAATGCAGACGGTCAACACGATCATATTTGGGACACAGTGGTGCCAACGTTTTTACATTACAATATTCCGCTTATTGTATTTGGAACTGCCGCTGCGATGATTCTATAGAGGATAAAAGAGAGACGTGCTGATGAGCACGTCTTTTCGTTTTATTGACTAACCAAACCTTGTTGCCAATCCTTCCACACGACTTGATATCCCTTGCTTGTTATCATTTTAGCGACTTGCTCGACACTACGATTATCATCAATAGAAAATTGCTCTAACGCTTTATCATCATTAGCATAGCCGCCGGGCTGAGTTTTTGAACCTGCGCTCATACTTGTGACGCCAAGTGATAACATGTTGTCGCGAAATACTGATGACTCACGGGTAGATAATGACAACTCCACTTGATGATTGAACAATCGATAAGCGCAAATCAATTGCACCAATTCTCGCTCGCTCATTGGTGAGTTGACTTCTCCCCCACCTTCACAGGGACGTAATCTTGGAAATGACAATGAAAATTTCATGCTCCAATAGCGCTGCTCTAAATAATTTAATTGCTTGGCCACATAAAAGGCGTCGGTGCGCCAATCTTCAAGCCCTAATAAACAGCCCAGTCCAATCTTGTTGATCCCAGACTCACCAATTCTGTCAGGGGTTTGCAAGCGATAATCAAAATCAGACTTTTTGCCTTTAAGATGATATTTAGCATATTTTTCACGATGATACGTTTCTTGATACACCAAAATTGATTCAACACCCAGTGCATTTAAGCGCTGATATTCAGCCGTTGATAGTGGCTGAACCTCCATCGCTATATGATTAAAATGTTGACGAAGTACTTTGATCGCTTGTTCAAAATAATCAATGCCCACTTTACGCTCAGACTCACCCGACACCAACAGAATATGATCGAAACCTTTGGCTTTAATGGCCAGTGCTTCTTGCTCAATTTGAGCGGTATCTAGTGTCGTACGGCGAATTTTATTTTCCATGCTAAAGCCGCAATACGTACAAATATTTGAGCACATATTTGATAAATACAGCGGTACAAATAACTGCATCGTCATCCCAAAACGCTGCTGGGTAAGCCGCTGACTCTCTTGAGCCATATGCTCTAAATAAGGACTGGCGGCAGGTGATATCAGGGCTTTAAAATCAGCTAAGGATAAACGTTCATTAGCACGTGACTTTTCAATGGCATTAACCACTTGAGCCTCATTACAGTCAATTATTGCTAATTTCTCAGCCTGCCATTCATCCATGGTGACTTGGTCACTAAAGCACGAAGCATTCATCAATTTAAAAACCCTGTTAATGGGCTTGTGGCAATTGCATGCTGAGCTTTTGGTGCCAGTCCCGCTAAATAAGCTTGCCTACCAGCAGTTACCGCAAGGGCAAATGCATTAGCCATCGCAACAGGATTATTTGACACTGCCATCGCTGTATTAATAAGAACAGCGTCTGCACCAAGTTCCATGGCTAATGCCGCATCAGAAGGTGCGCCAATTCCCGCATCTACCACCACGGGGACCCTGGCTTGTTCGATAATAATTTGCAAGAACTCGCGACTGGCTAAACCTTTATTGCTACCAATGGGAGAGCCCAGCGGCATGACGGCCGCACAGCCAACTTCCTCCAAACGTTTAGCTAATACAGGATCAGCATGCATGTAAGGTAGAACAACAAAGCCTTCTTTGACTAACACTTGTGCCGCATGTAGCGTCTCGATAGGATCTGGCATTAAGTATTTAGGATCTGGATGTATTTCTAATTTAACCCAATTAGTGCCTAATGCTTCTCTTGTTAACCTTGCAGCAAAGATGGCATCTTGCGCATTTTTAGCGCCAGACGTGTTGGGTAGTAAGTTCATGCCTGCGGCTAATAAAGGTTTCAAAATATCATCGTCTTTACCCGCGATATCAATACGTTTTAAGGCCATAGTAACCAGTTCACTACCCGACGCCGCCAATGACTGTGTCATTAGCTCACTCGTTGCAAATTTACCCGTACCCGTAAATAACCGTGATTGAAATGTTTTGTCGCCAATGTTTAATAAATCTTGTTTGTTCATTGTACTCTTTCCTCAATGCCTGTATCTCAATACCCACAACATCAGTTTATTTAAATAAGTTAAACCGATAAACGAGGCCTACTAACCACCAGCAATAGCACCAAATACGTTAATATTATCGCCATCACTTAAGGTATGTTGTGACCAAGTGCTTTTCGAAATAACGACATTATTGACTGCAATAGCGACCGAGCTGGATTCAAGGGCTAGAAAATTCATAATATCGTTGAGGGTACTTACCCCCGATTCAATATCAACAGGCGTGACTTGATTAACCAAAACCTGTGAAGACAATTTATGACTCATGTTTCTTCCTGTTTCAAAGTGGGATGACATACAGTGCAGTGATTATTTTGTTCACGCATGAACAAATTAACCCCCATGGTGATACCATCAATTAATGCCACTTTATTGGATAATGGCGTTGATAATTGTAATAAATAACGCAGTGATTGATTGGCTTGATAACTGCCAACAACTCCAACCATGGCCGGATTAACGCCCATAGTCGAACAAGATTGTTGGCTATCACTTGGGGTGTCAAAGACGCATTGATAACAGCCATTTTCCATTTCAGGATCAACCAACAGCAGCTGCCCTTGCCAGCCAATGACTGCGGCGGTCATCAGCGGAATTTGATTAGTAACACACCAATCATTTATCAGCAGTCGAGTTGAGAAATTATCCGTACAATCAATGACTAAATTATGCTGTTCAAGCAGCTGTTGTACATTATCAATGTCAACAGACAATGGCTCTATCACAATATCGACTTCATCATTTTGGCTATAAAGTCGTTGCATCAATTCATCGGCTTTATTTTGGCCACAGCTATCAATGTCAAAAGCAAGCTGGCGCGGCAGGTTAGACAGCTCAACATCATCACCATCGATGAGTGTTAAATGTCCTACTCCACACCCCGCCAAATAGCTCGCTACAACATTGCCTAAGCCGCCGCAGCCGACAATAACAACGCGACTATTTTTAAGTCGTAGTTGCCCTGCTTCGCCCCAGTCATTAAGCATTATTTGGCGAGAATAGCGGTTAAATTCGCTATCACGTAATGCGCCTTGTGCTAAAGCATCATTCATGGCTAACTCCGCAACCAACTATGTCTAACAATTGCTGAGTAATTTCATCAGGGTTTGAGGCCTTTGTAATCGCTGTTACCAACGCCACGCTACCAATACTTGTTTTTACAACCTCAGCAACATGCTTAGCCGTTATCCCGCCTATCGCAACCAAGGGTAATGTCTCTTTAAATATAGCAACTTGGCTTGCCAATTTATCTAACCCTTGAGGCCTTGAAGGCATATCTTTAGTTTGGGTTGTGTAAATATGACCAATGGCCATATAACTTGGCTTAAGCTGACTTACCCACTGTGCTTCGAATAATCCATGGGTACTCAAACCTAATCGCAAACCGGCCTTTTTTATCGCGTTTAAATCTGCTACGACTAAATCTTCTTGACCTAAATGCACACCATATGCACCATGTTTTATGGCCAACTGCCAATAATCGTTAATAAACACCCGCGCATTATAGCGCCTGCCTAGGGCGATGGCCGCCGTAATATCAGGTTCAACTTCTTGATCCGTTTTGTCTTTTGATCTAAGTTGAATTGTTTTAACCCCCAATTTTAACAATCGTGTTAACCACTGCACACTGTCTACGACGGGGTACAAGCCAAGGGGCGATGGGCAAGGTGAAAACGCAATTTTACTATCGAGTATCGTTTGGACTTTTAAGCCATTAAAGCTGTCAACATGAGGCAACATCTGATGCTTAATATCGGCGGTTAAACTTAATGCGCCACCACGAGAGGTACCTAAAGGCAAGGCGGCATCAAAGGCTTTTTTCATGACTCCATTACTAAATACTATGGCATCACAGAACGTGTATTGATTAGCGACAAAACCCGCAATTAAACTGGCAAGCATACAACCGCTGCCTCGTCTGTTGGTCTGTTTTTCATAGGGTTGTGATAACGAAAACTGTGAACATGGTTCAGGTAGATAACGTGTTACTGCTAAGTTCTTGGCCCGAGCATAATAATCGAAGCATCGCGTCTGTGGTGTTTCCGCATCAAAGACATCGCTGACATGCCCACCTTTGAGCAATATTTGACAATTAAATTTATCCGCCAAAGTTTGCGAAAAATTTATCAATGTCGATTCACTTGTCGGCTTTTTCCCAGCAAAAGAAACGGCTTCAAGCAAATTAGGTGTTAACAAATCGACCCAGGGCAGTAAATTATCTTTAATGGCGTTGACCATCGTCTTAAAAACGGGTGATGCATCACTTGAAGCGCGCATCACAGGATCATAAATAACCCATGGCGACATGGTCATAGTTTTTAATTGTTTGAGTTTGTCACCGAGCCAAATCACTTGCGCTGGGCTCACTAACAAACCAATTTTTATGACAGCAGGTACGCATTGCTCGATTAACGCTGTCCATTGCTGATCTAACGCTTTAATAGGCAATTCGTGCTGACTATAAAAAGCATTAGAATTTTGCGCCGTCACACTGGTGATAATATTTACACCATGGGCACCGCTCACAGCAATGGCCCTATTGTCGGCGCTAACACCTGCTAGCGCCGTAGGGTCAACGCCGCCAATGCTCCAAACGATAGGAGCTTGACGATTTTGAGAGTGTGAATTCACTAGCTAACCTCTTTAGCCAACTTATAAATTTCACTGCCCTGTTCATTAAACTCTTTTGATTTTTGGGCCATGGCCGCATCAATCTCTATGGTTTCATCAAGCAGTTTAATTGAAATAGTTTCTTGCTGAGCCGCATAATCACGCACTTCTTGGGAAATTTTCATCGAACAAAATTTAGGACCACACATAGAACAAAAATGTGCCACTTTGCCAGAGTCTTGTGGCAGAGTCTCATCGTGGTATTCACGAGCACGCTGTGGATCAAGACCGATGTTAAATTGATCGTACCATCTGAACTCAAAACGGGCTTTAGACATGGCATTATCACGAATCTGCGCTCCAGGATGTCCCTTGGCTAAATCAGCCGCATGTGCCGCGATTTTGTAAGTGATTAGACCTTCTTTAACATCTTCTTTGTTAGGCAGGCCTAAATGCTCTTTTGGTGTTACATAACATAACATCGCACAACCGAACCAACCAATCATGCCCGCACCAATACCTGAGGTGAAATGATCGTAACCTGGTGCAATATCAGTCGTCAGTGGACCAAGCGTGTAAAACGGCGCTTCATCACAGACTTCCAATTGCTTTTCCATGTTTTCTTTAATCATATGCATTGGCACATGACCAGGACCTTCGATAATCACTTGAACATCGTATTCCCAAGCAACTTTAGTTAATTCACCTAATGTTTCAAGTTCAGCAAATTGTGCCTCATCATTCGCATCGGCAATAGAGCCAGGACGCATGCCATCGCCAAGCGATAAGCTGACATCATATTGGGCACACAATTCACATATTTCACGAAAATGGGTGTAAAGAAAACTTTCTTTGTGATGAGACAAACACCACTTGGCCATAATTGACCCACCACGGCTCACAATACCCGTGACACGTTTAGCCGTCATAGGCACATAACGAAGCAGTACCCCAGCATGAATAGTGAAGTAATCAACGCCTTGTTCTGCTTGCTCAATTAAGGTATCGCGAAATACTTCCCAAGTAAGGTCCTGCGCCACGCCGTTAACTTTTTCTAGCGCTTGATAAATCGGTACAGTACCAATTGGCACAGGTGAATTACGGACAATCCATTCACGTGTTTCATGAATATAACGTCCCGTTGATAAATCCATTACGGTATCAGCGCCCCAGCGCGTTGACCAAACAAGCTTTTCAACTTCTTCTTCAATAGACGATGTTACAGATGAGTTACCAATATTCGCGTTTACTTTAACCAAGAAATTACGGCCTATGATCATCGGCTCAGATTCAGGGTGATTGATATTATTTGGAATAATAGCGCGGCCACGAGCGACTTCGTCTCTGACAAACTCAGGGGTAATATTTTGTGGCAAGCTAGCACCAAAACTCTCACCAGCGTGTTGTTTTAATAACTCTTCATCGCGTGTTTTTTCACGTTGTAGGTTTTCGCGAATGGCGATGTATTCCATTTCAGGTGTGATAATGCCTTGCATTGCATAATGCTTTTGCGTCACACACTTACCTTCTTTAGCGCGGCGTGGTTTTGGTAATGACTCAAAACGTAAATGATCTAAGCCTTCATCGGCCATGCGTTGCTGAGTAAAATCAGAACTTGCACCGCTTAACTCTAGCGTGTCTTCACGCTCTAAGATCCACTTTTGACGAAACTGTGCTAAACCTTGGCGTAAATCGATTGTCACATCGGTTTCACTATAGGGACCTGAAGTATCATAAACATGCAAAGGTTCGTTAGGCACATGAACCGGATTCTTTTTGTCACCACCAATTAAGGTGTCCGACAAATTAATTTGGCGCATCGCCACTTGAATGTCGGGACGTGAGCCTTCAACATATACTTTTTCGGAATTTGGAAAGGGTTGGCCGCAAATTTCATCTATAAATTTTTGCGCTTTTTGTCTATCTATTCTAGCCATGCAAACATCACCTAATAATTATAATGGGAGTAATGCTTGTCAGGAGAAACGGCAAGAGAGGCAAGTGTGAACTTATATTGCATAACTTAATGTATAAGTTAATGCATAGTTTAACGCACAAATTTATGCATAATTTTATGCATTTAAATAGGCATAACATTCGCCTGAGTTATCGTACAAAATACGATTAACTTTACGGCAGACGTAAACATTTAATACAAGTTCAGCTTATTGCTCTTGTTTCCCTTCGCAGGTATTAGCCTGATCAGGTTCTACGGATCCCGCATTTGCGGTCTCAGCCAGTGGCACTCCGACAAGATCGTCTTCACAATTTGAATATTGTGAAACAGCGCTAGTATAAGAGCTTGCGCTAAATACTTTCAAGCTTTAAATTTAATTTCTAGCAGAAATTCATTTATCCCCACATGTAAATCTCTAGATCACCTTAAAGCTACTTTATCCATTGCCATTTAAATGATAACGTGGCGAACATTATACTCGGTTACAACTTTCGGAATTATCATCATGATAAAAAACATATTTTCACTAGAGCATTGTCTTCTAAAAAAGATATCACTGCCTAAAATAGGCCTTATTTCTATAGCGCTTACTACGATTGCTCTGCCAAGCTTTGCCGAACAACCTAAAAAAATTAATCCGCTAAAAGAAACAGCCATTTACTCTCAAACTGCTATTCACCACCCAGTGTGGAGCGCTAATGGCATGGTCGCTAGCCAAGAAGCGCTAGCAACACAAATTGGTGTCGATATTTTAAAACAAGGCGGCAACGCTGTTGATGCGGCTGTTGCTGTGGGTTATGCCCTAGCCGTAACGCTTCCGCGCGCTGGCAACATTGGCGGCGGTGGTTTCATGCTGGTTTATTTAGCTGATGAAAAACGCACCATTGCCATCGATTATCGTGAAATGGCGCCTAATAAAGCACACCGCGACATGTATTTAGACGAACATGGCAATGCAAATGCCCGTTTATCGCGTTTTCACGGCCTAGCTGTTGGCATTCCCGGTACTGTTATGGGCATGCAGCACGCCCTTAAAAATTACGGCACCATGACCACTAAGCAAGTCATTACGCCGGCCATAAACTTAGCTAAAAACGGTATTAAAGTATCACCTGATTTAGCCAGCTCATTGGCGGCTATGAACAACCGCCTTAGCCACTGGCCAACGACTCACGCCATATTTTATAAAGAAGGTGGTCAAAACTATCTGCCTAACGAAGTCTTGTATCAGCCCGAGTTAGCACATAGTTTATCCTTGATTAAAAAACACGGCAGTGATGGCTTTTACAAAGGCGAAACTGCGAAAAAGATTAGTGCCGCGGTTATCAATGCGGGCGGCGTTATCACTGTAGATGACATGGCCAGTTACAAAGCGATTGAGCGCAAACCTGTGAGCGGTACCTATCGTGGCTATGAAGTAGTGTCTATGCCGCCCCCTTCATCAGGCGGCGTGCACGTTGTGCAAATGCTTAATGCGTTAGAGCAATTCCCCATTAAAGCCATGGGGCATAACAGTGCAGATACTGTCCATGTGATGACCGAAGTTATGCGCCGTGCTTATGCCGATCGCAGTCATTACTTAGGCGATCCTGACTTTGCAAAAGTACCTGTCACTGCACTGGGTAGTAAAAGCTATGGTAAAGAAATTGCGGCGCAAATTGACATGGCTAAAGCCACGCCAAGCAGTGAAGTATCGCCGGCGAAAAAACTCCCTTACGAAAGTAATGAAACTACGCATTACTCTATTGTCGACAAATTTGGTAACGCCGTATCAAATACCTATACCCTAAACTTTAGTTATGGCTCGGGGCTAGTCGCGGCTGGCACGGGTATACTACTAAATAACGAAATGGACGACTTTTCTGCCAAACCCGGGACACCAAATGGGTTTGGACTACTAGGCGGCGAAGCCAATGCAATAGCGCCATTTAAACGCCCACTGAGCTCTATGACGCCAACCATCGTACTCAAAAATGGCAAAGCGCACATGATAACGGGCAGCCCCGGTGGCTCGCGAATCATAACGACCACGCTGCAAGTCATTATGAACGTGCTCGATCATGAAATGAATATTGCTGTAGCCAGTGCTATGCCGCGCTTCCATCACCAATGGTGGCCTGACGAACTGCGTATCGAAGAAGGTTTTAGCATCGACACTCTAAAGCTTCTAAAAGCCAAAGGCCACAACATCCAGCTTAAATCATCCATGGGCAGCACCCAAACAGTAATGCCAACAGCGGCTGGCATTTATGGCGCATCCGATCCCCGCCGCCCAGCTGCATTAAGTAAAGGTTATTAGTTAACGCTGGTATTTTAACGCTTCATATAACTCGTTTCCACCCAGAGCATGGGAACGAGCTAAACAGAACTTCCAAGGTGTTGACATCTTTGTAAAGCCAGCAAATAGTTAGGATTTATTTCATATTTGAGTGTCAATGTAACGCTAAAAGCAATGATTGAAAAGAGAATGAATAAATGAAAAATAGCTGGATTAAGCCAATAAAATAAGAGTATTAATTTGAATTAATGATAGTTCAAGCAAGTTTCGTACTCGGGTTGTATTACAACTGAGATAGTCTCCATAGTCGACTATCTTGCAACTAACGAAGATGGTAACTGTTCTTGTTATTACATCAATAATGTAAAAGCTATTTAACAAGGCTAACGATCTTAAATAGCTATTTATCTAACAGAAATTGTTAGGAATTAAGTCTTCTTCTATAGCGTTTTCAATCGTTAACCTGATAATCTAAAGACCTAAAAACACATGTTAAATGGAATGCTGAGGACAATAAGTTGCTTTTGGCACCAATGGAGTTTGGAAATGGATTCACTCGAACATTCATTTAAAACACACTGGCGTGTTTCTTTAGTCATTTCGTTATTGCTAGTCATCGTAATTAATTGGATGTGGTATGCTTTATTAACCATCGCGAGCAACTCACCACCGTGTCTGAGGTTAACAAAGATCTTAAGCGTAAACTTGCACAAGGTGGTAAGAAGTTGCTGAATGGCTATCACAACGGAAGGTTTACAGAGATACCAACAGGAGTTAACCTACAGTCACTCAATTTTGAGTCTGCCAATGATGTGTACATGAAAGGTATTATCTAGCAGCTTACCCTTCAACTTCAAACAACAGTATTTTTGGACTTGACCAACAAATTGTCTTTAAAGATTGATCGATAGACGAAACATTCTTCGAGTTTAAACTAAACAACTATCAAACTAGTCTTGGTTTTATGAGTACCACCTCCAGTAGTTGGCCTGAGTTGTACTTAAACGCAATTGGGAAAATGCTTTTATCGTCCACCTGACGCCTATTATCACTGTCGCAGCATTTCTATTCTTTATTCTACTCAATATAAACAGCGATTCGGCGAAATTAGCACGTAGTGGCTTCTCACAAATGAATATTATTGCCTCAACATCGGCGTTGTTTTTTATTGTGGTCATTTCTCACGTCAACATCAGAGAGCAATTTCCGGGGCAAGGTATCATCTATCTTGAATACTTTTATTTATTACTTTATGTAATGATGATTCTCGTCATCACAATAAGCTTTACCTACTGCAAGCAAGGCTTTTGGTATAGTGGTCTATTTAAAGATGATGCGATTTGGTTCAAGCTCGGATATTGGCCAGCTGTACTAACCTTTGTTTCCACTATCACCTACGTCGTTTTATTCTAAGCCATTCGGCATTTTTACGATAATTGCTGCCAAGTAGTGACCATTGGTGGTCATTACTTGGCAGTGCTAATAAAGCGTGTTAAGTTACTTGTTTATAAAACAAACAGTTTTGAATATTACCAACTAAAAATAAAATGCAATACGCGTTGTATTAGCGATAACTATAAAACGCTAAATATTTGCAAAGGAATGTAAATGACTTAT
>Ga0209395_1001748_pt1 | contig 29993 bp, 21 predicted proteins | sample GOMGulsemesocosm_3_FD_184635 | JGI IMG/M metagenome (GOLD analysis project Ga0209395, IMG submission 184635) | Methane-oxidizing microbial communities from mesocosms in the Gulf of Mexico - GOM9D Gulf of Mexico (SPAdes) (version 2) | ecosystem: Environmental > Aquatic > Marine > Cold seeps... | reverse complement strand
AAATCGTTTTTACAAAATGGGATGGTCGTTCTCCACAAGATATCGAAGACCAAATCACCTATCCATTAACAACTTCTTTATTGGGAATACCAGGTGTTAAGACAATCCGTAGCTCATCTATGTTTGGATTTTCAAGTATTTATATCATTTTTGAAGAAAATGTTGAGTTTTATTGGAGTCGAAGTAGAATTCTTGAAAAATTAAATTCACTACCAAATAACCTGTTACCTAATGATGTAAATCCTGCTTTAGGGCCTGATGCAACAGGATTAGGTCAAATATATTGGTATACACTTGAAGGCCGTGATGAAGATGGCAATGTAACTGGAGGCTGGGATTTACATGAGTTAAGAAGTATTCAGGATTACTATGTAAAATATGCATTATCATCTGCAAGTGGCGTTTCTGAAGTAGCATCTATTGGTGGTTATGTTCAAGAATATCAAGTGGATATAGATCCAGAATTAATGCGTCAATACAACATAAGCCTACATCATGTTGTAAAAGCGGTAAAAGAGAGTAACAAAGACATTGGAGCTCAAACTTTAGAAATTAATCAGGCTGAATATTTAGTTAGAGGATTAGGGTATATAAAATCTATTGAAAACATAGAAAATACTGTGGTTACTTCTGAAAATTTCACTTCAATTAAAATTAAAGATATTGGAAAAGTAGTATTGGGTCCTGCAGCACGAAGAGGCATATTAGATAAAGAAGGTGCTGAAGTTGTTGGAGGTGTAATTGTAGCTAGATATGGTGCAAATCCAATGGAAGTTATTAATAATGTTAAAGATAAAATTAATGAACTAAGTACAGGATTGCCATCAAAAGTACTCGCTGATGGAAGAACCTCACAACTTACTGTAGTTCCTTTTTATGATCGTACAGAACTTATTGAAGAAACACTTGACACATTAAACGAAGCCTTAACACTAGAGATCTTAATTACGATTTTAGTGATCATTATTATGGTATACAATTTAAGAGTTTCAATACTCATCTCTGGTTTACTTCCTGTTGCGGTATTGATGGTTTTTGTTACCATGAAATTGTTTAATGTTGATGCAAATATTGTAGCACTCTCAGGAATTGCTATTGCAATTGGTACTATGGTTGATGTAGGTGTAATACTTGCAGAAAATATGATTCGCCATTTGGATGACGATAAATTACGTATTAATGAAAATGGAACTGCATTTACTATAAATGAAGTCGTCTATAATGCTACTGCTGAAGTATCAGGAGCTATTCTTACAGCTGTATTAACAACAATTATAAGTTTTGTACCTGTGTTTACAATGATTGGTGCTGAAGGAAAATTGTTCAGGCCTTTAGCTTTTACAAAAACGATGGCTTTATCAGCTTCATTAGTAATTGCACTGTTTTTAATACCACCATTTGCAGCGTATTTATTTAGAAAATCAACATTAAAAAAATCGTTTAGATATATCATAAATACCCTACCTATAACTGGAGGTTTAATAGCATTATTCTCAGGCTATTGGCTTGGTATTATTTTAATTGGTTTTGGAGTAACAGGTGTGTTGAGTTTAAAAAATAGGCTAGAAAAGAAGAGAGTAAACCTTATCAGCATTATTATTTCATCAATTGCAATAGTAGTATTACTTGCTGAGCATTGGAGGCCTCTAGGGATTCAGAGAAGTATTGCTATAAATTTGATTTTTGTAGCTATTATATGTTTCGGACTTCTTGGTGTATTCTCTCTTTTAAAAAAGTTTTATAGTAAAATTTTAAATTGGGCTTTAGCGAACAAACTTTTATTCTTAATGATTCCTGCAACAGTATTGATATCTGGTACTTGGATAATGAACAATACTGGTAAAGAATTTATGCCATCACTAAATGAAGGATCATTTCTTTTAATGCCTACATCACTCCCTCATTCTGGTGTTGAAGAAAATAAAAGAGTACTCCAACAATTGGATATGGCTGTAGCTACAATTCCGGAGATAGAAACTGTAGTAGGAAAAGCTGGGAGAACGGAATCTGCTTTAGATCCGGCACCGCTTTCTATGTATGAAAATATAATACAGTATAAGTCAGAATATATGCGTAATGCAAATGGTAAAAAACAACGCTATAAAATAAATGACAGAGGTGAGTTTGAATTAAAAAATGGAAATTTTATTACAAACCCAAACAATTCAGATAACACTGTTTTAAGTACTATAGATAGATTGCAATTGACTGAAGATGAAGATGGTGATTTCTACAGAAATTGGAGACCAGAAATTAAGAACCCTGATGATATTTGGAATGAAATAGTTAAGGTTACTAAAATACCTGGGGTTACATCTGCCCCTAAATTACAACCCATAGAAACAAGGTTAGTGATGCTTCAAACAGGAATGCGTGCACCAATGGGGATAAAAGTAAAAGGGCAAGATTTAAAACAAATCGAAGCATTTGGATTACAATTAGAAACCCTATTGAAACAAGCAGAAGGTGTTAAAATTGAAGCTGTATTTGCGGATAGAATTGTTGGGAAACCTTATTTACTAATTGATATTGATAGAGAAAAAATAGCCCGCTATGGTATATCAGTAGAAAATGTTCAGAATGTACTTAAAGTTGCTGTAGGTGGTATGGCATTAACACAAACCGTTGAAGGTCGTGAACGTTATACTGTTAGAGTACGTTATCCTAGAGAATTACGGGCTAATCCAACAGATTTAGGAAACATATATATTCCTGTAGAAAAAGGGAATCCTATACCATTAAGTGAGTTGGCTACTATTCGTTATGAACAAGGTCCGCAAGTAATTAAAAGTGAAGACACCTTCCTTGTTGGCTACATATTGTTTGATAAATTAGATGGTTTTGCAGAGGTTGATGTTGTTGAAAATGCACAAGCATTATTTAAGGAAAAAATAGCTACTGGTGAGCTTAAAGTGCCTAAAGGAATCACTTATCAGTTTACTGGAACATATGAGAATCAATTAAGAGCAGAAAAAACCTTGGCTGTTGTAGTTCCATTAGCATTAGCAATTATCTTTTTGATATTGTATTTCCAATTCAAATCTGTAACCACATCATTAATGGTGTTTACAGGAATTACTGTAGCCTTTGCAGGTGGTTTTATTATGATTTGGCTGTATGGTCAAGATTGGTTTTTCAATTTTAACATGTTTGGGGAGAATATGCGGGTGCTATTTAATATGAAAACCATTAATTTAAGTGTCGCGGTATGGGTTGGTTTTATTGCTTTATTTGGTATTGCTACAGATGACGGTGTTGTTATGGCAACCTATTTAACACAGTCATTTAATAGAGAAAAACCATCAGATATAAAAAGCATCAGAATAGCAGCTTTACATGCAGCAGAAAAACGTATTCGCCCCTGTTTAATGACTACGGTAACTACAATTTTAGCCTTATTACCCGTATTGACATCTACAGGAAAAGGTAGTGATATCATGATACCAATGGCTATACCAATTTTTGGAGGTATGATAATAGATATAACATCCTATTTTATTGTACCCGTTTTATATAGTTGGAGAGAAGAGTTCAAATTAAAAAGAAGAAACAAATGAAAAAATTAATTCTAATATACATAGCCCTACTCTCTTTTAGTTTTTCTAATGCACAACAATTAGATGCCCTTATTGAAGAAGCGCTATCCAATAACCCAACAATTCAAAAATTTGAATTGCGACATACCATTGCTTCTGAAAAAGTAAATGAAGTCAACACTATTCCTAATACAGAGTTTGGACTTGGGTATTTTTTGAGTGAGCCAGAAACAAGAACAGGGGCGCAACGTTTAAAAGTTTCCGCAAAACAAATGATACCTTGGTTTGGTACTATTACAGCTAGAGAAAATTATGCAAGTTCACTAGCTAATGCTAAATATGAAGATATTGTAATTGCAAAACGAAAATTAATTGTTTCTGTATCTCAATCATATTATAAGCTCTATACTTTAAAAGAAAAGCAAGATATTTTACATGAGAATACCGCTTTACTTAATACTTATAAAACCCTCGCCCTAACTTCACTAGAAGTTGGGAAAGCTTCTGCTGTAGATGTATTGCGCTTACAAATGAGACAAAATGAATTAGAGCAATTAAAACAAGTTTTTGAGCAATATTATTTAGCAGAATTAACCGTATTTAATAAACTTTTAAATAGAGATAAAGCGATTAAAATAGCTATTGTAGATGAATTAGCAATTCCTTTAGATAATGTTTTAGAAGCTAAACAAGACCTTGTATTACACCCAGAGTTGATTAAACATGATAGGCTATTTGAATCAATAGAACAATCAGAATTATTAAATCAAAAGAATAGCAAACCCATGATTGGCTTTGGGTTAGACTATATAGCTGTTTCAGAAAGACCTAACATGACTTTTAACGATAATGGAAAAGATATTGTAATACCAATGGTATCAGTTTCAATCCCAATCTTCAATAAAAAAAATAAGTCTATCACAAAACAAAATGAATTAAAGCTACAAGAAATCACGTTTCAAAAGCAAGAAAGAGAAAATAGTTTAGAAGCAACTTTGGATAAAGCTATTAAGGATAGAATAGCTTCAAGAATCAGTTATAATACACAGGTTAAAAATATAAAGCAAGCAAAAACTGCAGAAGAAATTTTAATTAAAAGTTATGAAACTGGAACAATAGATTTTAATGATGTTTTAGATATTCAGGAATTACAATTGAAGTTTCAGATGAACCAAATAAAGTCTTTAAAGAATTTCTATATCCAATCAACAATTATTAATTACTTAACTAAGTAGAAATGAAAAAATATATTATTTACATCGGAATACTAGCACTTGGCCTACTACTTGGTTGGCTGATTTTTGGCAATTCATCTAATAAAAACACTGAGCATAACCATAACGAAGCTAAAGAAACGAACCAAAAGTGGACTTGTTCAATGCATCCTCAAATTATGCAATCTGAACCTGGTGACTGTCCTATTTGTGGTATGGATCTAATACCTGCTGAAGTTGGAGCTAAAGGTTTGGCTCCAGATCAATTTAAGCTGACAAAAAACGCAATAGCTTTGGCTAATATCCAAACTTCAATTGTAGGGAATAGTAATACGGTTGATAATAGCATAAAGCTTACTGGTAAAATTGCAGCAAACGAAGAAGCAAATGCTGTACAAATAAGTTACTTCTCGGGAAGAATAGAACAATTAAAAATAAATTATACTGGTGAAGAAGTACGTAAAGGACAATTGTTAGCTACTATTTATTCTCCTGAATTATATGCAGCCCAGCAAGAATTAATTACTGCATCAGGTTTAAAAAAATCACAACCAGCACTATATAATGCAGTCCGTAATAAATTGAAATTATGGAAATTATCTGAAAATCAGATTAGCCAAATTGAAACATCAGGGAAAGTTAGAGAGAATTTTCCTGTATATGCAACCGTATCAGGTACTGTTTCAGAAAAGTTAGTAAACCAAGGTGAAACTATCAAACAAGGACAAGCATTATTTAAGATAGCAAATTTGAATACCGTATGGGCAAATTTTGATGTGTATGAAAATCAAATTGAAAATTTTAAAGAAGGTCAAAATATAAGCATTAGTATAAAAGCTTATCCTAATAAACTGTTTAGTACTAAAGTAGATTTTATAGAACCCATTTTAAATACAAGAACACGTACTGTTACATTAAGAGCGGTATTGAATAACAACAATAATGAGTTCAAACCAGGATTGTTTGTTGAAGGAAAAATAGATGGCGTTCTGAATAATAACGAGATTTTAACAATACCGACTTCAGCTGTTTTATGGACAGGGCAACGTTCCGTTATTTATTTGAAAACAAATCCCAGTGAACCCGTTTTTAAAATGAAGGAAGTAATTTTAGGCAAACAAATTGGAGAATCATATCAAATATTGAAAGGCTTAAAAAAAGGTGATGCAGTAGTAACTAATGGTGCTTTTACAATTGATGCAGCTGCTCAATTACAAGGAAAAAAATCAATGATGAATTATGATAAAGCAATAATTGAAGATTTTGAAGTATCAATAGACTTCAAATCGCAATTACAAAAATCTTATGATAAGTATATCATTTTGAAAGATGCATTGATACAAACAGATGTAATTTTAGCACAAAAGGAAGCACAACAATTAGTTGAGACACTTAAACAGATTGACATGAGTTTACTCTCAAATAATGATGCTCATAAAAAATGGATGAAATTATTAACCCTACTCAATTCTAGTAGTAAAAAGATTGCTACTAGTACAGATATTATAGAACAACGCAAACAGTTTAAAATAGTATCAGAACATTTAATTTCAGCTGTACAATTTTTTGGAATTAATGAAACAACTTATAAGCAATATTGTGCCATGGCAGATAGTGATAATGGAGCCTATTGGTTAAGTAAAGAAAAACAAATTTTAAATCCCTATTTTGGTAATATGATGCTAAAGTGTGGAGAAGTAAAAGAAATAATAAATAACAATTAAATTTTAAACAATGAAAAAAGTAATTTTAAGTGTAGCAATAATTGCTACTATCGGATTGGTAAGTTGTAAAAGTGATTCAAAAAAAAATATCACAAATACAGAGCAAACAGTAACTAAAGAAATAGCAATGACAAGCGCAACTTTTGGTGTAAGAGGGAACTGTGGAATGTGTAAGCAGACAATAGAAAAAGCAGCTAATTCTGTAGAAGGTTTAGAATCAGCAGAATGGAATGGTTCAAAAAAAGAGGTTAATGTCTCTTTTGACGACACTAAAACAAATTTAAATGCTATTCATAAAGCAATTGCTAACTCAGGATATGATACTGATAAAATAATGGGTAATCTAGAGTCATATAATAACTTACCTGGTTGTTGTCAATATGATCACAATATGGAAATGAGTATAAAAAGTGATCCTAAAGTTAATGATCATTCAAATCAGGATCATTAAGACAAATAAAATAGAACCTATTAGAAGTCATTATTTTGATAGGTTCTTATTTTAAAAATCATAGTAGTAGTAGTAGTAGTAGTAGTAGTAGTAGTAGTAGTAGTAGTAGTAGTAGTAGTAGTAGTAGTAGTAGTAGTAGTAGTAGTAAACATATTCCATTCCACATACATACATTATACTTCCCTTCGTCGTCACATAAAAAGTGTTCCATTATGAGTGTAAAAAAGTTTATATGCCTTTTTTTTGAAGAAATTAAAAAAAAATACTGTATTTGGAACCTAATAATTCAGAAGCTTCCATAACAATCATTTTTGCTTGATGATCTTGAGTTTTTACGATATGCTTTAAAGCGTTTAACTTGTTCTTGGGTACTACGACAAATATAATATCCTTATTTTCGGCTGAACTTAAATTATTTCCCTTTACCATGGTTCCAGAAACTCCAATGGTATTATTTATAAGTTTTCCTAATTCAATTAAACATTTAACGGATGAAATATGGACAATTTTTTCGTTAGGCCGTCCAATTAAAATTAAATCAATCATTTTGGTAGCCGTATAAATACTAATCATACTCCATAAGGCTAGTTCAACACTTTTGAATACAAATCCTGCTGCTATAACTACAATTGCATCCAAAATAAGCATCACTGTTCCAGTTTTAAGCGTTGATTTAGATGTTATGATACTGGCTATAATTGTTCCTCCACCTGCAGAACCACCTCCTTTAAATATAAAACCAAGCCCCGATCCTACCAAAACACCACCGTATAATGTTCCTAAAATAGGATCATTACTTAGTGCATTCAATTCAAACCCTTTTGCAAGAATATCTATACATCCTCCCATTAACAAAATGGCAATCGTTGTTTTTAAAGCAAAATATTTTCCTAAATATTTAATACTTACGACCAATAACGGAATGTTAATCAGTGCAAATAATGTTCCTATTGATATGTTAAATAGGGAATGAAATATGATAGCTAAACCTGCAGTACCACCAGTTGCTATGTTATTAGGACTCAAAAAACCAACCACCCCGAAAGCTAAAAAAACACTTCCAATAATTATAAAAAAATAATTTAAAGCTTCCTTTTTCATATTGTTTGTAGTTTATACAATTGCAAAATTACTTTATTTATTAAATCAAATACATGATATATGTTATGTTAAAATACATCTAATAAATGACACAATTCTTTTTACTATCTTTTTATAGCATACTTTTGCACACATGAATACCCAAGGAAAATCTCAATTAGAATTTATTGCTTTAATGGCCTCTTTAATGGCTATGGTTGCTTTGTCCATAGACGCTTTATTACCTGCCTTACAGGAAATTGGATTGTCTGTTGGTTTTCAAAAAGAAACTGATGGTCAGTTATTGGTGACCATGATATTTTTGGGTTTAGGAATTGGTCAATTATTTTTCGGACCATTGTCCGATACTTTTGGGCGAAAAAAAATAATATATACTGGATTAATACTTTTTATGCTTTCTAGTTTGGTGTGTATTTTCTCAGAATCCTTAGAAATGATGATTTTAGGAAGAATACTACAAGGCATTGCTTTATCTGCTCCAAGAACCGTTAGTATATCGATGATTCGTGATTCATATGAAGGTGATTATATGGCAAAAATTATGTCGTTTGTAACCGTTATATTCATTATTGTACCTACTATAGCACCAGCTTTAGGAAAATTAATCTTAGATCATTATTCTTGGCAAGCTATATTTTATTCTCAATTAGTTTTTGTGGCCTTAGTTGGTGCTTGGTTTTATATTAGGCAGCCAGAAACCTTAGCCGTAGCCAATCGGCTACCCTTTGCCTTTTATGTATTTGTAAATGGTGCAAAAGAAACCTTTTCTTATAAACAAACAGCTATTTGCACCGCTATTTCTGCTTTAATTACCGGATCATTCATGGTGTATTTAAGTGGTTCACAACAAGTGTTTCAGTTGCAATACGGATTAGTTGATGAATTCCCTTATATATTTGCTTCTCTAGCATTAACAGTTGGTGGGGCTACATTTATAAATGGGCAATTAGTAATGAAAATAGGAATGAAAAAGCTATTATACCTGGCTTTAATAGGTTTTGCTATAATTTCTACGCTATATGTAGTTGTGTTTTACAATAGTGTTAACCCGCCAATGCCAGTATTACTTTCGTTTTTTGGAATTCAATTTTTCTTTTTAGGATTTATTTTTGGAAACTTACGTGCTTTAATGATGCAACCTATAGGACATATTGCAGGTATTGGCGCTGCTATTACAGGCTTTGTTGCTACACTTTTTTCTGTTCCTTTAGGTACATTTATAGGGAGTTATATTAGTACCACTGCCCTGCCCTTATTTATAGGTTTTTCGTTTTGTGGCTGTACTTCTTTATTATTGTTTTACTTTATTAAAAGGAAGAAAGTTAATAACTCTAATTAAAACAAAAAGGAACAATACATATGTATTGTTCCTTTTTTAACCTTGATACGGATGCTAATTATCTCTTTATTATTTTAGAAGACTTTACTCCTGCTTTAGATATTATTTTTACCAAATAAATTCCATTTGTATTATTTGATAAATCTATGGTTGTTTCTTGATTAGAATTTTCAACAAAAACTTCAGAAGACAATACTAACTTACCCAGCGTTGAATATAATTGAATAGTAACTTTTTCTCCTTTCCAAAATCCTAAATGAATATTTGTTTGATTATTTGTTGGATTAGGGTAAATTAAAATTTCTTCATCGCTTGTAATCTTTTTATTCGGATATTCGGTAGCCATTCTCTCTACTAAGTCTTTAAAATTTAAAGATTGTTCAACCGAATCGTCATTAGAATTTGCATTACTAATTTTTCCTTGAATACTACACATTAAGTTTGAGTCACAATAATTATTAGTATTTAAAGGGGTAAGTACTGATGTACTAGTTTGATTATTTAAAATTTTATGGAAAAATGGACCAATTTTATTGTTAACAAATGAATTAAAATAAGTATAAGAATTTAAACCATGTTCAATACCTGCAGGTAAATCACAATCGGCATATAATTCATGAGCTGGTGAGGTAGTCCATGTCTCCATTTGATCATAAATGTACTTAGATCCATAAAAAGTACTATTACATGGCACCCCAAATATATTTCCTAACCCATTATTCCCAACATTATAATTTACTAGTATATCACAAGGGTTATGTAACATAATAACAGGAACCGTTTCATTAGCATCTAAATAATGATTTCTTTGTAAGGCTCCAGAGACAGCTGCTACTCCTTTAATTGTATATGTTTGACTACGAAATAAAGGGTGTGTTGTAAGATCTAAATTTCCTAAAAACCAATGTGCATTAAAATCTACGCCAGGAAAAGTATCAAATACCTCTTGTTCTGTTGTATAGGCTAATTGTAAAGCTGTTATTGCTCCAGCACTATTACCAAATAAAAATACCTTATTAGGATCTATTCTATATAAATCTTTAAAATAAGTAATATGTTTAATTGCAGCATTTAAATCTTGCATTGCCCAATACCAAGCCATATCATTAAATGCACCACCATGACATATGGTTGTTGTATTTACATTTGGCGGATCAGAATTAACGCCTAAAGGGTTCCCCATTAGTCTATAATCGATAGTAAATACAGCATAGCCTTTTCGAGCAAAAGCAATAGCTTCGTTTATTAATTGTTCCTTATATCCAGAGGCAAAACCTCCTCCATGTACAAGTACAATAAGCGGTCTATTAGTACAGGATTCGTTTGCTGTATAATAGTCTAAAACTAAAGGTCTATTAGTTAATGGGTCAAGATAATATGAATAATGTATGTTACGTTGGATACTTATTTGTCCTAAACTATAAATTGTTTCTTTATACAAATCAGGATTGTTACATGAGGAGTTAGCTGTATTAACAATTATAGGATTTTCTATGAGTAATGGTGAAGTATTTATGAGACGTTCATTTTTATTTTGTGCATCAATATAAGAGCTACTTAATACAAATACTAAGCAAAAAAAGTATTTGATGGTTTTTAAAATTTTCATAAAGTTAAATGTTTAAATTAGTTTTTTTTGCAAATATAATACTCTAACGAAATTTTTTATTCTTTAATAACTTTTTTTGCTTTAGAGCTCTTGATATGATATTATTGCCTGATGATTTTATTTGAAGATGAATATATACTTGTAGTAAATAAGCCAAACAATGTTTTGGTACATCATTCTAGTATGGCTCGTAATCAATCAGATGAAAAGTCATTGATTCAGTTATTATTTGATGAGTATCAGCTTCCCTTCTATCCTATTCATCGATTAGACCGAAAAACTTCTGGTATTTTACTCTTTGCTAAAAAGAAGGAATATGTTGCTTTTTTTCAAGAATTATTTATCACTAATAAAATTCAAAAAACTTATTATGGTATAGTTCGTGGGCATATTGCTGAATCGGGAAAAATAGACACACCAGTTAAAGGTAGAGATGCTAATGTGCATAAAGAGGCACTCACCTATTTTAAACAGCTTAAAGCTGTTGAATTAGATATTCCTGTACATCCTTATGACATTTCAAGGTATAGTTTGGTTGAATTATCACCGAAGACTGGACGATTACATCAGTTACGTATTCATTTAAATAAAATTTCACACCCATTAATTGGTGATCCAAAATACGGTGATCGTTACCACAATAGGATGTTTGAGTCAAAACTTGATTGTTCAAACTTATTTTTACACGCTAAACAATTAGAATTCATTCACCCATTTACTAATGACAACCAATTGATTACAGCTGATTTTCCTGACAATTGGAATACAATTTTCACCAAATTTAATTGGTAAATTATATATTTACTTCATGCAACAAAACGTAATTTTCTTATTATTAGATGTAATTGGTGTGATACTCATTTTTAAATGGATATTACAGCAGTTCACAGATTTTTCAACTAGTGCTAATAAAATTAATTTCTTCAGCTTAAAACGCTTTAAATCACTGTTACTAGTTACCTTTCTAATTGGTATTCCGTTATTAATTATTAATACCACAGCAGTTGAGGATATATTTCATTTATCTGATGATAATCAGCTGCAAGAACATAAATTGTTCTATTGTATTGGAGTATCTTTCTGTATTAGCCTAATTTGGTTATTATATATTATTAAATTAGATGTTTTTGAAAAAGAAAAAAAAAGATACATCGCGCTCATTCTATTACTTTCTATTGTTGTTACTTGTTTTTCTGAAATACCGTATGGAGTCATCCACAAACTAGGTTTTACTGATTCTGAATTACCTGCCTATAGTTTTATTTACAGTGTTTTTGGTATCGGTTTTATTGAAGAAACTATCAAGTTCATCCCTTTTTTGATTTTATTAAAATTTACTAAAGCTATTAATGAACCTTATGATTATATATTTTATGCATCAGCTTCAGCTTTAGGGTTTGCCTTTGTAGAGAATGCTATGTATTTAAATAACTATGGCTTATCTATTATTAATGCCCGTGCTTTATACGCTACAGTTGCTCATATGACTTTTAGTTCTGTAATTGGCTATGGACTGTTTTTAATTAAATTCAATAAAACAAATTTACCCTCAGTCATCGTATTTATAGGTTTTTACTTATTAGCAATGTTATCACATGGTTTTTATGATTTTTGGTTAATAAACAAAGCCGTATCAAGTTTTGAAGGGATAACCACACTGTTCTTTCTCGCTACAGTTCATATTTGGTTTGTGATGAAAAACAACACTATTAATAATTCTAACTTTTATAACAGAGATGTTCGTATTGATAATGATAAAATTAAAATGTACTTAATTATTAGTCTATTATCAATATTTATGAGTAGTTATATATATGTTGCTTTTGCTTGGAATGCACAAAAAGCAAATACTTTCTTTCTAAAATCGATATTCGCTTACGGATACATTATGCTATATTTAATTGCTACTTTATCACGCTTTAATTTAATTCATGGAATACTAAAACCAATTCGAGTGAGCATTAATATATTATTTTTAAGATTAAAGTAGTTGTTTATGTAGGCGCTATAACTAACTGAAATAGAATGAATTAAATTCTAGTATAAATTTTATCTATAGTGGAAAAACACCGCTTTTGAACAACTTCATTCTTGTAACATAGCATATTGTAACCCATTTAAATCAACCATAATATTGGGCCACTATGTTTATGGTTTTACTAACATTTTTTCTGACTTATTTTGATTATCAAACTAGATAATCAAAATACACAAAGCAAGAAAGCTTCACCTCTTTAAATTAAAAATAAAGAGATGAAACTTATCTTTTCTAAAAGAGTTTAATGCGTATGTTCTGCTTCACTCTTTTTCAACTCTGCCATTAAATAATAAGCACCACTTTGAGCTATTAAAGTTCCCTTTTCTATTGGGGTTACAAAATCTAATGCTGTAAATCCGCCACTGGTATTTTTAACAAATACCTCTTTAGGGGTAAATACACAAGAACCATCACCCTCTTTTTCTGCAGTAAACACAAAGTATTGCTCTCCTTCTTGAAAAATTGCATCCTCTGGCAATGCTTTTACCAATGTGTTTTTAGTGATAATTCGTGCTTTGACATACATTCCTGGAATTAAATTTTTATCCTTATTTTCAATCTCTGCATGTACATGTAGTGCTTTAGGTCCTTCTTCAAAAGATTTCCCCACAGAATAAATTTTAGCTGTTAATTCTTTATTTCCTAGGGATTCAATAGTGAATTGCACTGTTTGCCCATTTTCTACTTTACTAATGTCTTTTTCAAAAACCATTAAATCTGCGTGGATATGCTCTGTATTAACAACTTCAAACAAAGGTGTTTGTGGTTGTACATATTGTCCTGATTTAATTTCAACTTTTTCAATAAAACCATTTATCGGACTTCGCACAGGAGCAACTTGAGAAATATTACCATTGCGAACACTTTTAGCAGAAATACCTAATAAATTTAATTGACTAGCTAAACCTTTAGCCAATCCTTTAGCACTAGAATATGCCGACTGCGCTAATTGATAATCACGCCCAGAACCTACATTAGCTTCATATAGTTTCTTTTGACGGTTATAGTCTTGTTCTAAGAAAGTAAGTTTGTTACAGGTTTGTAAATAATCCGTTTGCATGGTAATTATAGACGGATGACTTATATAAGCTAAGGTTTGCCCTTTTTTAACCTTATCACCTTCAATCGCTTTAATACTACTAATATTAGCTCCTAATATACTAGTAACCACAGCTTCATTTTGTGGTGGCACACCTAATTGACCATTTACCTCAATAAAACCTCCTAGGTTTTGTTCAGACAATTGGTCAATTTTTATTCCTAAAATATCTAGTTGTTTTTGAGTTAGTTTGACTTCTTCATCGTGTCCATGCTCATCACTTTTGTTGTGTTGATTATTTACAACTGATTCCTCAACGTGGTTCCCTTTAGAATCATGATTATGTCCGTCTGAAGTATCGTGTTTACAACTGTTTAGCAATACTAATACAATTAGCACACTTGTTAAATATATAGTTCCTTTTTTCATCTTTAATAATATTTTATTTGGTATTTAAGAAATACTCTAATTGTATTTTATGTGACATGTATTCTTCTAAAACTTGCCAAGTTTTTACCTCTAACTCAATTGCTGATTTCATATTTTGTAAAAAAGAAAGATAATCAATCGCTCCTTCTTTATACAGTAACACAGCACCATTACGTTGTTCTACTGCCAATGGTAATGCTTGATTCTTATAATAATTCCAATTTTTATTAGACTGGAGAAATGTGTTTATCAAATTGTTATAATTACTAAATAACTGAATCTCCTTAGCTTTATTTTCTTGAGCAATTAACTGTTCATTAATTTTAGCAGCTTTTACTTTAGCCTTAGTTTTCATGAACACCAAAGGTATTTGCATTCCTAGCTGATAACTACTAAAACCAGACTGATCTCCTATTTTCTGAAATCCGTATTGACCAGATAACTTAGGAAAAAAATGTGAGTTTGCTACTTTCTTTTGTGCAGTTGCTTCAACTAATTGATTATCCCAATACAATTGCAATGGGTGATTACTCAATTCTGTCTCAGTTGTTATAGAATTTGCATCAAAATATCCTAAATCTAATTCATTAACATCAAGTAATTCATCAGCTAATAACCACTTGTTTAATTCCTGCAAGGCAATTTGATAATTCGTGTATGCCTGAGTAGTTTTTAACTGAATTAAATTCCCTTCATTAGTAGTAAGGCTGTGTTCTAATTTAGAAATTAGCTCCGTTTTGTAGCGTAAGTCAAGGGCTTTATTTAAACCTGAATACACCGAGTCAATACTAACATAAGATTTATACAAATTTTTTGAAACATAAGCCTTTATCCATGATCTCTTAACCTCTATCTTTAACTTTAAATTAGTTAACTCTGCAGTTGATTCAGCTACTTTTACAGCTGCTTTATTAAGCTTGATTTTTGAGGTAATTCCGAAAACATCAATATTCGATTGACCAATTCCAATAGTCGTATATGTAGGATTGTTATTACTTCCAACTTCATCAGCTCCAGTAAATACTTGTGTATTTCCTAAATCCCATGCAGTTCCTTTTAGCGCTTTTGCTTTTGCAACTTCTAATTCAGCAGCTTCTATAGTTGGGTACTTATCTATTGCCATTGCAACAGCTTCATCCATAGTTACTGTTTGTTGTGCTTGAGCTACTCCAAGCCCAAATAGTAACAAAACTGTTGCTATCGCTTGTTTTGAAATTCTAGGCTTAAGCTTATTATCTTCCATTTTTTCCATCCATTTATATAAAACAGGTATTACAAACAAGGTTAATAATGTAGAAGTCAATAACCCACCGATAACTACGGTTGCCAATGGTTGTTGTACTTCTGCACCCGAGGATGTTGATAATGCCATTGGCAAAAACCCCAACATATCAGTTAAAGCTGTTAATAGAATTGGTCTAATACGCCTTTTTGTCCCTAGTTTAATTCGTTTATCAATATCAGCAACCCCTTCCTCTTTGAGTTCGTTAAAACCACTGATTAATACCAACCCGTTTAAAACTGCAACTCCAAAAAGCACAATAAAACCTACACCAGCCGAGATACTAAAAGGCATATCACGCAATACTAATGAAAACACACCACCAATAGTTGCTAGCGGAATAGCCATATAAATCATTATGGTTTGTTTAAATGATTTTAAAGCCATGAATATTAGCACGAAAATCAACCCTAAAGCCAAAGGAACAACAGTTTTTAGTTTTCCCGTAGCACGTTCTAAATTTTCAAAAGCACCACCATAACGCACATAGTACCCTGCCGGTAATGTTATTTGAGCTTCTATTTTCTGTTGAATTTCTTCTACTAAGGATTTTATATCACGACCACGAACATTAATCCCTACATAGGTTCTTCTATTGGTATTATCCCTACTTATCTGCATTGGACCAGGTTTATAGCTAATACTAGCAACCTCTTTTAACGGAATTTGTGTTCCACTTGGTAATGGCACAAATAAGTTCTTTACATTACTTAAATCCTGTCGTAACTCTTCTTTAAGTCGTACCACTAAATCAAAACGTTTTTCTCCTTCAAAAATAGTTCCTGCAACACCTCCAGCAAAAGCGGTTTCTATCAGTTTATTTAGCTCGTTTATTTGCAAACCGTATTGCGCTAACTTACTTCTGTTATAGTTAATTGTAATTTGTGGTTGTCCAGAAATAGCCTCTACTTTCATGTCAGCAACTCCATCAACAGTAGCAACTATCTTTCCTATCTCTTCTGCTTTTTTAGCTAAAACAGTTAAGTCATCACCATATAACTTCACTGCAATATCTTCACGAACACCTGTGATTAACTCGTTAAAACGCATTTCAATAGGCTGTGTAAACTCAAAATTTACTCCAGGAACTTGCTCTACGGCATGCTTCATTGATGATATCAATTCATCTTTTGATACCCCTCGAGTCCATTCGTTTTCAGGCTTTAGTATAACAAACACATCGGCAATATCCATTGGCATCGGATCCGTAGGGACATCAGCAACACCTATTCTACTAATAATATCAATTACTTCAGGAAAATCATCTTTTACAATTTTTTCAATTTTGGTGGTTGTTGCAATAGATTCCGATAAAGAGCTCCCTGGTTTTAAAATTGCATGAAAAGCTAAATCACCTTCATCTAACTGAGGAATAAATTCTCCTCCCATTTTAGAGAACACAAATCCTGATAAGCCTAGTAATACAATTGATGATAAAACAATAATTTTACCTTTTGTTAGTGCTTTTACTAAAACATTTTCATATTTACCTTCTAACCAACTAACTACCTTATCTCCCCAGTATTTTTTTGTAACATCATTTGGTGCTTTTAAAAACACAGAAGTAACCATGGGTACATATGTTAAACACAACACCATTGCTCCAATCATAGCAAAACTAAACGTTAGCGCCATAGGAATGAACATTTTCCCTTCAACCCCCTCTAAAGCTAAAATTGGTAAGAAAACAATCAAAATGATAAACTGCCCGAAAAAAGCAGTATTCATCATTTTGGAAGATGCTTTATACGTGATTTTATCTCTATCGATAACAGTAACGCTCCCTGATTTCTTCATTCGTTGATAAATCATGAATACAGTACTTTCTACTATAATTACAGATCCATCAACTATAATTCCGAAATCAATAGCTCCTAAACTCATTAGGTTAGCCCAAACATCAAATGCATTCATTAGTATGAATGCGAATAATAAAGACAATGGTATAGTTGATGCAACAATTAATCCACCTCGCCAGTTCCCTAAGAAGAAGACTAAAATAAATATAACTATTAAAGCCCCCTCTACTAAGTTTGTTTTAACAGTTGATGTAGTATTTGCTATTAATTTACTTCTATCAAGAAAAGGCTTTATGGTAACGCCTTCTGGTAATGATTTTTGAATTTCAGAAACTCTATTGGTCACATTTTCAATTACTTCATCGGTACTAGCTCCTTTCAGCATTAAAATCATACCACCAACAGCTTCTCCTTCACCATTTTTTGTAAGAGCTCCATAACGCGTAGCTGTACCAAATTGCACAGTCCCTATATCTTTAACAGTAATTGGGATTCCGCCTTTATTAGCTACAACAATATCTTTAATATCACCTAAACTACGAGCTAATCCTTCACCACGGATAAAATTAGCTTGATGATTCTTTTCAATATATGCTCCACCAGTATTTTGATTATTGTTCTCTAAAGCTTCATAAACATCGTTAATAGTTAGTCCAATAGCTTTTAGTTCATTAGGATCAATACTAACTTCATATTGTTTGGCATTACCTCCAAAGGCATTTACTTCAACAACACCCGGAACCATGGCCATTTGTCGACGGATAATCCAATCCTGAATAGTTCTTAGTTCAGTAGCATCGTATTTGTTTTTAAATTCTGGTGCTACCTCAAGAGTATATTGATATATCTCCCCCAAACCAGTAGAGATTGGCCCCATAAACGGTGTTCCAAAACCTTCAGGAATATTTGCTTTTATTTCTGTTAATTTTTCAGATACCAATTGTCTAGGTAAATAGGTATCCATATCGTCACTAAAAACGATGGTTACTACTGATAACCCGAAACGAGATACGGAACGAATTTCTGTTACTTCTGGCAAGTTAGCAACTGCTACTTCTACTGGATAAGTAACAAATTGTTCAATATCCTCTGTCCCCAAGTTTGGTGCTTGGGTTATTATTTGTACTTGATTGTTGGTTATATCTGGTACAGCATCCATAGGCACTTGTTTAACGCTGTATATTCCTCCAACAATTAATGCTAGGGTAAACAATGCAATAACAAATTTGTTATTGATTGAAAACTCAATAAGTTTATTAATCATGTGTTTTTGTTTAATGTATTAAATAGAAAAACTGCTCTTAATTTACATTAAAAGCTACTAAATATGAGGTTCCTGATTACTCAGGATACATTAAGCTACACGAGGTGGTTGAAATAAAGATTCTAAATCTTTCGAAGAATGTTTTTTAGTATAGAAATCAATAATTTCGTTGCTATTAGGAACGCAAATGAAATCAAAACTCACTAATGGTTGTATATAAGCAAAAGAAACGCTTAAATCTACACAATGATGATGATGATCAGATTTTTTTTCATCTTCACTATCATGGCTATGATGATTTTGCTGATGTAACTTACTGAAATTATCTTCCTCTACATGTGATTCAATAGAATCAAAAGCGATAATATCAACATGCGCTTGCATAGGCGTTGCAAGAAATAGAAGTGCTAATATGAAAGTAAGTATTTTCACGAGGTAAATATACAAAATAAATGCTGTAGGATAATTACAGCATTTATTTTTTGAATGATTTAACGAATATTAGTACGCTAATAGACTTCTTAATTCTTCTTCAAACCTATCTTTTGCCAAATATTGTTTTTCTAAGGTTGGCAAGAAAGGTATTGGTGTTTCAATACTTGACACACGCCTTACGGGACCATCTAGTGATTCAAAACAATTTTCCATGATTAATGCAGACAAGTCAGAACCAAAAGCTCCAAACTCATTATCTTCTTGTAAAATAATAGCTTTACCTGTCTTTTTAACAGAGTTAAATATTGCTTCTCTATCTAATGGCACTAAAGATCTTAAATCGATTAAATCTGCAGAAATATCCTTGTTGTTTTCTAGTGTTTCTAAAGCCCAATGTACACCAGCACCGAAAGTTACAATAGTAATATCATTACCTTCTTTTAGAACACTTGCTTTCCCTAATGGAATAGTATAATAATCCGTAGGTACATCTTGATAAACACTTCTGTACAATGCTTTATGCTCGAAGAACATTACTGGATTGGGATCTTCAATTGATGTTGCCAACAATCCTTTTGCATCGGCTGGAAAAGCAGGATAAACAACTTTTAATCCTGGTACTGTAGTAAACCAAGCTTCATTTGTTTGTGAATGGAATGGTCCAGCTCCTACACCAGCACCACAAGGCATACGTACTACTACATCGGCATTTTGTCCCCACCTGTAATGCGATTTTGCTAACAAGTTCACAATTGGATTGAATCCTGAAGACACAAAATCCGCAAATTGCATTTCCATGACTGATTTAATTCCGCTTACTGACAATCCATATGCTGCAGAAACAATTGCAGATTCACAAATTGGTGTATTACGAACTCTATCTTTTCCAAAGGCTTCTACAAAACCATCTGTTATTTTAAAAACACCTCCATACTCAGCAACATCTTGCCCCATAATAACTAAGTCATCATGCTTTTCCATGGACTGTTTCAATCCTTTAGAAACAGCATCAACTAAACGAATATTCTCTGTCTCGGCATTCTTTTCAATATGTTGATATTCATGAAATTGAAAAACATCGTTTAATTCATTACTTAAATCAACTTCAATAGCAGGTTCATCAAAAGCTAACTTTAAATTATCATTGATTTCTTGTTTAAATTGTTCTCTTAAAGTTTCTTCAATAGTATTATTAAGTACTCCTTCAGTTTCTAGGTAAGTCTTAAAGTTTTCAATCGGGTCTTTAATTGCCCAAGCATCCATCAGTTCTTGTGGAACATATTTTGTACCACTCGCCTCTTCATGACCACGCATTCTAAAGGTTTTGAATTCTAATAAAACAGGACGTGGATTAAGACGCATATCTTCTACCAAAGCACTCACTTTTGTAAATACTTCTAAAATGTTATTACCATCAATAATATGGCTTTCCATACCGTATCCTTTACCTCTATCAGCTAAGTGCTCACAATTAAATTGCTCACTAACTGGAGTAGATAATCCGTATCCGTTATTTTCAACACAAAATAATACTGGTAAACTCCATACTGAAGCAACATTTAGCGCTTCATGAATATCTCCTTCACTTGTTCCTCCATCACCAGTAAAAACGGCACAAACTTGCTTATTATCTTTTAATAAGTTCCCTAATGCTATTCCATCAGCTAAACCAAATTGTGGCCCTAAGTGAGAGATCATTCCAACAATATTAAATTCTTGCGTTCCGAAATGGAAACTACGATCTCTACCTTTAGTAAAACCATTTGCTTTCCCTTGCCATTGCGAAAATAACCTATCCAAAGGTACTTCACGAGTAGTAAATACTCCTAGATTACGGTGCATTGGTAAAATATACTCTTCTTTGTTTAGAACAGACGTTACCCCCACTGAGATTGCTTCTTGACCTATTCCTGAGAACCATTTTGATATTCTTCCTTGACGCAATAAGATTAACATTTTCTCCTCTATCATTCGAGGTTTTAACATTGCGCTATATAAATTCAATAAAGTTTGGTCAGAAATATTTTTTCTATCAAACGTTATTGGAGTCTTTTCTGTAATTGTAGTCATCATGTATCTAACTTTATACTTCAAAAATGACGAAAATTATACTAGTATCAAAATGTATACAATTTTTTTGAGAATTGTTAATAACTCCCCCTTTTATAACTTTATGATTACTGCTAGTTTTTTCTTATTTTTGGGGCTTCAAGTGTTTTACTAAATTAAAGTTATTAACTATTTTAAGAAATTCGAAAAATGAAAAACATTCCTAGTGTTGACCTAGCTGATTTTTTGTCGGGTGATGATACAAGAAAACAAAAATTCATCAATGAAATTGGAAAAGCCTATCAAGAAATTGGTTTTGTTGCTTTAAAAGGTCATTTTTTGAGTGATGAACTTGTTTCTAACTTGTATGGTGAAATCAAAAATTTCTTTGATTTACCTGTAGAAACAAAACGTTCCTATGAAATTGAAGGGATTGGTGGACAACGAGGTTACATTTCTTTTGGAAAAGAATCTGCTAAAGGAAAAAAGGAAGGTGATTTAAAAGAATTTTGGCACTTTGGCCAATATGTAGAAAATAATCCAACGTTGAAAGCAGAATACCCTGACAATGTAACTGTAAATGAGTTAGCTAATTTTAACGACGTTGGTAAAGAAACTTATAAAATGCTAGAAAAAACAGGTGTTCATGTATTGCGTGCATTGGCCTTGTTTTTAGAATTAGATGAGTTTTACTTTGATAACTTTATCAAAAATGGAAATAGTATATTAAGACCAATACACTATCCTCCTATCACTGAAGAACCAAAAAATGCAGTTCGTGCAGCAGCTCACGGTGACATAAATTTAATTACTTTGTTAATGGGGGCTCATGGTAAAGGTTTACAGGTTCAAGACCATAAAGGTAATTGGCATGATGCAATTGCTCAACCTGATGAATTGGTAATTAATGTTGGCGATATGTTATCACGTCATTCAAACAACAGATTAAAATCTACTATACATAGAGTTGTAAACCCTCCTAAAGAACTCTGGGGGACTTCTCGTTATTCTATCCCGTTTTTTATGCATCCTGTAAGTGAGATGCCTTTAAATTGTTTGAATAATTGTGTTACTGATGAAACTCCTAAAGCTTTTGAAGATATAACAGCAGGAGATTTTTTAACAGAAAGACTTATTGAACTTGGATTAATTAAAAAATAATTATATCATAAAAATGGTATTAGTTTAATTTCAAACTAATACCATTTTACATTAGAACACTTATAAAATGGATTTAAAAGATCAGCTAAAAAACTTATTCCCGGAACATCAAGAAACTAAAGCACCTGTTTCAAAAAAAGAAAAGTCAACAATTTGGCTTCAAGATGAACCTTTATTATGTAAGTATGAAAAACGCAAAGGAAAACCAATCACTATCATTGATGGTTATACTGGAGCTACAGCTGATTTTAAATTACTTGCTAAAGAGCTAAAACAAAAACTTAGTGTTGGAGGTAGTTTTAAAGATGATTCTATTATTATACAAGGTGATTACCGTGATACTATCATGGAATTATTAATAGCTAAAGGTTTTAAAGTAAAAAGAGTTGGAGGTTAAAACACCCATAAAACAGTCCTCAATCTGCAATAATAAAATGACGATAAAAGAATCCGAATTAATCATAAACCCAGACGGGAGTATTTATCATTTAAATATACTTCCTGAAAATTTAGCAACAACCATTATTACTGTTGGTGATCCTGATAGAGTTTCAAGTGTTACAAAGCATTTTGATACAATTGAAGTTTCAAAACAAAAAAGAGAATTTAAAACTGAAACTGGTATATATAAAGGAAAACGTATTACTGTAATTTCCACTGGTATTGGTACTGACAATATTGACATTGTGTTTAATGAACTAGATGCTTTAGTAAATATTGATTTTAAAACTCGTACTATAAAGTCTGAACATACTTCATTAGACATTATCCGAATAGGTACTTCAGGAACAATACAAAATGAAATTCCAATTGATTCTTTCCTACTCTCTGAATTAGCTGTAGGTTTTGATAGTTTACTACATTTTTACGACAGTAAACATGTGCAGGATAAAACATTATCAAAAGCTATTATGAAACAAACTGACTGGTCAGAGGATAAATCAACACCATATGTTGTTGCATATGATGAAGTTTTAGGAGCTAAATTTAAATCTAATAAAGTTCTTAACGGTTTTACAGCTACAAATGTTGGATTTTACGGTCCTCAATCACGTGTTTTACGTTTGAAGCTCGAAGACAACCAATTGAATGATAAACTAGCAAGTTTTAATTTTGAAGGAAAACAAATTACAAATTTAGAAATGGAAACTGCCGGTATCTATGGCTTATCTAAGTTACTAGGACACAAAGCAGTATCTATGAATGCAATATTAGCTAATAGAGCAACAGGTGAATTTTCTGAAAACCCTAACAAATTGGTTGATGATTTAATTGTATATTGTTTAAACAAAATAACTATTTAAAATAAATATGACACAATTTTCTTGGAAACATAAAATCATATTCGGAACTGTAATGTCAATATTACATTCACTCATGCTCTTATGGATTCATAGGATCACAGATGAGAGCCCTAATTATAATAGCATCATTATTCAAGGTGTTGGTATGGGAGTATTTTATGTGTTTTTATTCCCTTATTTAATGAAAAGAACTGCTAATAAACTATCAAAAAAAGTAGACTCGGAAGTAAAGAATATAATCGTTTCTCCTGAAGAAATTATTTTTGATGGTGGTGCTAATCAGATTAAAGGAAAAGAAGGTGTTGGCGGAAAATTATTTATCACCAACAAACGCATATTATTTGTTTCTCATAAATATAATACTCAAAACGGAACAACAAGTATTAATCCCGCAGATGTAACTTCAGTTGATAAAACTAAACTTGCAAAAATATTTAACTCCGGAATTCTTCTTACGTTAAAAGATAACACAACATACAAGTTTTCAGTAAACAATCAAGAAGAATGGTTTACAAAACTTAACAACTACATTCAAGCAGCTTAATACTATGAAAAATATCAAAATAGGTGGAGTCCCTGAACATTTCAATTTACCTTGGTATTTAACCCTACGTGATAAATCCTATCATGAAAAAGATATCAATTTACGTTGGCACGATTTCTTTGGCGGAACTGGTCAAATGTGTAAAGCTTTACGTGATAAAGAAATTGATATGGCTGTAATCCTTACCGAAGGAATTATACGCGATATTATTGATGGAAATGAATGTAAAATTGTTCAAATCTATACTAAATCCCCATTAGTTTGGGGAGTTCATGTTGCCAATAATTCGTCTTACAAAACTATAGAAGATCTTAAAGGTAAAAAAGCTGCTATTAGTCGTTATGGATCAGGATCTCATTTAATGGCCTATGTAAATGCTGAAAAAAATGGTTGGAATTCAAAAGAAGATTTAGATTTTGAGGTTATTAAAAATCTAGATGGCGCTGTACTTGGACTACCTAATGGGATAGGAGATTATTTTATGTGGGAAAAGTTCACTACTAAGCCTTATGTTGATAATGGTACTTTTAGAGTTGTAGACCACTGCCCTACTCCTTGGCCTTGTTTTGTTATTGCAGTAAGAAATGACGTTTTAAAAGAAAACGAGGGTATAATCAAAGATATTCTGGAGATTATAAATGACACTACTGAGGAGTTTAAAATGATACCTAGCATTGATCGTATGATTTCACACCGATATGATCAAAAACTGGAAGATGTACAAGAATGGCTAGGAATTACAGAATGGTCTCAAGAAAATTTGGATAAAAAAACTGTTACTAAAATTCAAGATAGATTATTGGAACTAGATATCATTCCAAGAAAAGCTGAATATGAAGAATTGATTTATAGCCTATAGTAACCAATCTATTTCTGATATATTTTTAGATTTCAAATATAGGTTTGTTTTCAAAAAATGTTTATTTCCAAACCAATACCCCCTATTAGCACTTAATGGAGATGGATGTCCTGTTTCTAAAACGCAATGTTTTGTCTCGTCAATCAACTTCACTTTTTTGCGCGCATACCCTCCCCAAAGCAAAAAAACAACAGCATCTTTCTCGTCAGATATCTTTTTAATCACTGCATCTGTAAATACTTCCCATCCTTGTTTTTGATGACTTCCTGCTTTTGACTCCTCTACCGTTAGAGTTGCGTTTAACAACAAAACCCCTTGTTTAGCCCAAGCTGTCAAATCTCCAGTAGCTGGATATAAGCTGTCATAATTTACAGTTAATTCTTTTAATATATTTACCAGCGATGGCGGATGTTTCATTCCATTATGTACCGAAAAACAAAGCCCGTTAGCTTGACCTTTTCCATGATACGGATCTTGACCTATCAGCACAACTTTTACATTTTCAAAGTCACAATTATTAAATGCTGAAAATATCTGATCCTGTTCTGGAAAACAAGTATTACTTCCATATGCTTCTGCAATAAACATTTTTAGTTTTTTAAAATATTCTTTTTCAAACTCTGGAAGCAACTGCTTTTCCCATGATGAACCTGTTTTTAAATCCATTAATTCTCTTTTAACATTTTGTAAGTAAAATAACCTAAGAACATGATAATAACTAATAATACTGCCCAGAGTAATTTATTAGTAAAGAAGGACTCTTTTAACTGTTTCTTATCTTCATAATTAATTTTTATATACTGAACTTTCCCTACTTTCAATTCGACTAATTCCTTTGGTATTTGTTTTGTGAAATTTACAATATCATAGTTTGGTTTTTGACTTTTTGCATTTCCTGAAACTAAATAATATTTAGCATCAAAATTATCAAAACGAGCACTTATTTCTATAGGATTGGACTGTACTTCCACTCCTTTTATTAATAAAGGTGTATTGTCATGATTTGCAATTGTTATTTTTAATTGCTGCACAAAATCATTCTTATTCTGATTTCCAAAATCTTGATATGTATTTTTAAAAGAACTTATATTTTGATGGTGCAAGTTTTTATAATTATACAACACCCCTTTCTCTGTTACTACACTATCTTGAAGTGCCTCAATACGCATAGTTCTATAATAATCAAATTGGCTTTCAATTACTAAAGCAACTTTTGTTACAGGAGTTTTATATGGCAGTTTAACATGAATAATAGTTTGCTTTAGTTTTTTATCTTCCTTAGTAGTATATGTTAATTTATGATTTATATAATACTCTTTTATCTCGGCAAACTCTGTAAAGGAAGCATTCTGTAAGTTTACCTTTTTACTGTTTTTAAAAGTTAATTTGATAAACGGAAAATTGATTGGGTTGAAGTTTAAATGAGAATGGTTAAAATCAATATGTTTATTTTTAATACGTAATACTCGAACACTATCATTTACTGAAAGCCACTTCAATTGATCATTACTCCCTTCTATTCCAACTATATAATCATAATTACTATCATTTATAGCAAGTTGAATTTTATTTAAATTCTTCCTATCACTGTTTTCAAGTGTAACACTATAATCATTTTCTCCAGTAACTTTATTTACAATGGAAAACAACTTTTGATTAGCACTTAATGGATTCACTGATCTTAATGTATTCAATACATACGGAGCTTCTATTGTATCTGTTGCTGTTATTCCGTATATTCTAATATCACTAAAATCTTTTTTACAGTTTTCGAAATAATCTTTCGGTAATTGTAAACTATGCCAATTTGCTTTTACTCCTTTCAACTCACTTTTAAACGAGTGACTATTCATTTGAGCATAACCCGTATTTAAACCAATTATTGAAACTAGCAGATACAAACTGAACTTAATTGTCTTCATCTTTTTATTTAACATCATCAACAGTATTATTTTCTACCTCTAACCTATCTTTAAATTTATTATATAGAAATGAAATTAATAATAGCAATACACCCAGTAAAATTAGTACAATTGTTTTTGATATGGTTGACAAATGTGCAATATCATAGAAAAATAGTTTTAATAATGTTGTCGCAAACAACGCCATAGCACCAAAACGAAGCAATTTTCTTTTTTTCCACAAACCGATACATATAAATACTAAAGCATATATTCCCCACAGTATACTTACCCCAAGTTTATACTGATTCTCAGATCCTGATAGATCTAACCAATGGATCAATTCACTAGTTACCAGCCATAGCAATGCAAGATGTAAAAAAAGATCAATAAATGGTTTTATCATATTAAATTGAGCTAATGGTTTTAAGTATTTTAAAAGCACATAAACCAAAGCTCCAACAAATAAATAAGTTACGTATCTAATACTTATATAAAATTGAGAAACGGTAAAATATTCTGAATCATCTAATATATAAGCTTCACGTAATTCACTTAAAGTATATAATCCCACTGTTAGAAACATCAATATTCCGATTCCAATCAATACTAATGATATTAGGTTTGTAACTGCTTTTTTTAATTTAATAACACTAAATAATGAAACAAGGCTCACAAATATTAAAGTATAATTAAGCTCCCATATTGTTTCAAAATATCTTAAATTATAATTATTGACACTCCCTCCTGATTCACTTCCCAAACTAATTTTTGAATCACTTAACAAATTATTGAAATAGTTATTTATTTCTAGTTTAAAAGCAAAATAGCTAGCTATGGTTAATATACTTGGCAATGCAATTGCAACTACATTAGTCATCCATGATTTTTTAGCGTGCTCTTTTGATTTTGTAAAAAACAACCAAGTTATATATGAAAATCCTCCAATAAATAAAATTGAGGTTAAGAATTGAGTATTTATTATCGTGGTGATTTTATCATCATTATAATATGATGAATACCCACTTGACCAGTCTTCTAATAAAGAAAAGAAGGCAATGAAAAATAAAGGGTAAGCCATTTTCTCATACATGAAGATGTTTTTAGTTCGTCCAATCCAAAATAACAACACTGCTTCACCTGTCCATAATACTGTAACCCAACCACCATCAAGTTGAACTGGTATAGCTATTGTTAAAAACACCAACACCATTCCTAAAACTAAATAAAACAACCCTTTTTCTTGTGACTTTTGCTTGAAAATATAAGCCCCAATTACAAAATGAACTAATGCATTGAATACTGTAAACAGCCCTAAGTACGGTTCACTATTTTCTGCTCCATATAGTATTGCATAGCCTACAAAGTAATATAGAAACGAATTTGCAATAACTAAAAATACATCTGTTGCGACAAAAAGTTCTTTTCGTTGAAGTTTGTAAATCAAAAAAGTTGCATAAAATAACAAGAAAAATATTGTAGAAAAAAGTAATCCTAAACTAAAATGAGAACCAGTTTTATAATCTAAATTAAACCATGATAAAAATATCAACCATGTAAATCCAAAAGCAATATAATACAACAGTTTCCAGTATTTTTTGTAGGCCACAACTAAAATACCAATATTCACTAAGGTTACATAACTAAATAAAACAGCTACTTTTCCCGATTCGTTACTTAATAAAAAAGGTACAGCGTAGGCGCCTACTAATCCTAAAATGGCAATTATTTTTTCGTTGTATTTAATAGCAGTAAATACAGCAAACGCAGTGGTTAGTGTCATTAATGCGAAAGCCAAGGATTGTGGAAGTAACTCATACTCGTTATAAGCGAAAAAAGTAATGAAATACAATACTGCAATTGCACCACTTAACAAAACTGCACTAAATGTTTTGTATTTAGGCTTTAATTTAAAAGCAAAACCTAATAATGTACCTCCACAAAGATATCCTATAATAATTCGCATTAATGGTGTAACCCATCCTTTATCAATAGAATATTTTGCACCAATTGCTATACCGATAACAGTAATTAAAATTCCGATTTTGTTAATTATATTACCTCCAATAAAACTTTCCCAATCACCTTTGTTTTTTGGTAAGAAATCAAATACAGATGATTTTATAGCTTCTTTTTTAATTATCTTTTCTTCTGGATCAGCTGCTATATAAACTTTCCTTGATTGCTCAACTAGAGGTTTAATCACTTTTGACTCTACTGGAATATCTTCTGTGATTGAGGCATTCTTTAACTCAAAAATTTCTTGTTTAAGTTGCTGTATTTCTGTATTGAAAAATTGCTGGTTCCGAATAAGCTTATTCAAACGTAGCGACAACTCAGTAAGTTTATTCTCATAATTATCCATTAAACTAAAGTACAACTTATATCCATTATTTTATATTTTAATACAATTGATATTATATTTTGATTTAATCTTTATAACTAAAAAAGCCTCACAAATTGTGAGGCTTTTTTAGTTATGGTATTTATGATTATCTCTTTAGAGAGAAATGTGCTTTGAACTCTTTCTGAGAACTGTCATTTCCTTCAATATAAATTATCTTAAACCAGTAATCAGATGCAGGCATTTGATTGCCATTATATGTTCCATCCCATCCGGCTCCATCAGGATCTAATTGTGATAATAATTTACCAAATCGATCAAAAATATAGATTTGTGAAATTGGGATTCCTTCTTGACCTATAATAGCCCAAGTGTCATTAATTCCATCACCGTTTGGTGTGAAAAAATGTGGGTAATCTATTATCGGTACTGTAATATTATGTTCCCAACAGTTTTTACCGTCTGTGATTGTTACAACATGTATTCCTGGTGACACATTATCAAATGTTCCATTAGTTGTAGCTTCTGCTCCATCTAAACTATACCAGAATTCAATTCCTGGAATAGTTGA
>Ga0209395_1001747_pt1 | contig 30010 bp, 25 predicted proteins | sample GOMGulsemesocosm_3_FD_184635 | JGI IMG/M metagenome (GOLD analysis project Ga0209395, IMG submission 184635) | Methane-oxidizing microbial communities from mesocosms in the Gulf of Mexico - GOM9D Gulf of Mexico (SPAdes) (version 2) | ecosystem: Environmental > Aquatic > Marine > Cold seeps... | reverse complement strand
GTTGTTCGATTCTAAATAAGTCATACCCACCGTATGGCTTATTTCGTTTCAACATCGTTATTTATCAATGGCCATTACTCGTTTTTCTTGAGATTATTTAATAATTCCAGTTCAGCTTCAGTAAGAAAACTAACATCGGTAAATTTAAATCTTGCAACTCCAGACCATTCACCTAAGAATATTGTTTTGTTAGGCAATACCACGAAATTCATGCCAGTAGATAAATTTTTGGTTATGGACTGTAATACTCCCCGAATTGGTCGACTATTGTCATTGTTGGTAATATATACAAAATAACGCCTTTGGCGTTTTTGACCATTAGCATAGGCGTAGCCCCAGCGAGAGGTCGATTTACCTTTTTTTATTAACTTATCCATTCTCCCATTGGTTTGCCAAACTCTATCCCACTGGAAATAATGTTGATCAGGCTCAACAATGTGCTTTTTTCTTTCTAAGTTGAGTTGCTGTTCTGCGGCTATTCTACTGGCATTACTATGCTCTGGCGCTTGAATATGGGTGGTAACTTTAATCAGTTTGGTAACCCCTTTAATTTGCGCAATAAACACTAAAACGTTGTTTATGTCGTTCGAATCTACGTTGGCAATCGTGTCGTTTTCATTGATGACCAGTTCTAGATCATATTTTTCGGCTAATTTGTCGGCGAAGAATTTCACTTGTACTTCTTCACCTTTGCCTGAGGTGGTATTTATATTGATTAATGCTGGCTGCCCTGCAGATGCTGTGGTTTTTGGCGAATGCTCTGGACTATTACTGGCTAAAATCTCACTGTAGTCATCAATAGTCGCGCCGTTATCTACGGCAAAAACATCAACGGCAACATCTATTTGTAAAATAGGCTCTTGCGTATTCGTTTCGCTGTGTTCGTTGGCAAAGGCGTTGGTTAGGGCACAACTTAATAGCAATGTTGCTAGACGAATCCCAAATACAATTTTCATCTGTGTTTCTCCATTTATAGCAAGCGAGGCCGAGCTTATATCTGTTGTCAATTATGTAAGAGGGAAACCACCAAAACAAGCTAATTTGTTGATATTCATATATATTCACTATATTCATGCAAATGAATTGGCTTTTGCTATTTCATTATTTATTTTAATGAGGATAATGATCATGAACGATTTAGGGAGCAGAAATGGAACTGGCAGACAAGTTATTAGCGCTAAGAAAAAACCTAGGTTTGACGCAGGCACACGCGGCAAAGAAAATTGATATTCAGCAGTCTTATTTATCAAAATTGGAAAATGGCCACTATGTACCTTCTCAAGATGTGCTCGTAAAGCTGTGTATTGCCTATAACGTTAAAAGTGAAGAGCTTGTACCGTCACCACGCAAAAGCTCAAAACAAAGCATGGTAGCCAGTGCACTGACTGTTTTTGCTATTGCCCTTATTCTGTCAGGCTACTTTACTTTGTTTTTCCCGCAAACTTATTACACCTATAAAATAAGCCCTGTTGAACAAGTGACAAGCTCTAGTATTCAGTTAAGGGCTCAAGTGACCGATCAATATCTCGGAGATATGTACGTTAAAAAACTTTCAGACATTAATTACAAATTTGAGTTGCTGTCACAAAGAGAAGTTTCTCGAAAAGAAAATCGTTGGATCATAGCGATAGGCGTATTAATGCTGGTAGTCTCTGTTGGTTACCTGTTTGTCTCTTTCATGGGAAGTCGAAAAACTAATGGAACACTTGATCCCTAATAATCAAGTGTAGTCACAAACCCGATATCAATGAAATATAATCGCGGCACAAATACAGAAAGTACTAAAGAGTAAGGTACCAATAACCACTTTATGATTCTTGTGCTGCTGCGTTTTTAATTCAGTAAAGATCTGCATTTGTTTTTGACGAGTCACTTGCGTGGTTTTCAAATAGTCGTAGACAAGATCAGGCATCTCAGGCAGTTTTTCATTCCAAAAAGGTAAGTTTTCTTTTATCTTTTTGAACACCGCTTTCACGCCCATTTGCTCTTTAACCCAATTTTCCAAATACGGTTTAGCGGTTTGCCATAAATCAAGCTGTGGGTATAACTGGCGGCCTAAACCTTCAATATAGAGTAAGGTTTTTTGTAATAACACCAATTGCGGTTGCACTTCCATATTGAATCGTCGAGCAGTGTTAAACAAACTAACAAGAACTTGGCCGAAAGATATTTCTGATAAGGGCTTATTAAATATTGGCTCGCATACGGTGCGAATTGCAAACTCAAATTCATCAACACTGGTTTCGCTGGGTACCCAGCCAGAATCAACATGTAGTTCTGCCACTTTGCGGTAATCGCGATTAAAAAAAGCGACAAAATTTTCTGCTAAATAGCGTTTGTCTTCGCGATTTAATGTGCCGCAAATCCCGCAATCTATCGCTATCCACGTTGGATCTGCGGGATCAGTGGCATCAACAAACACATTACCCGGATGCATATCCGCATGAAAAAAACTGTCACGAAATACTTGGGTAAAAAATACTTCAACACCGCGTTCAGCAAGTACTTTCATGTCTGTTCCAAGCTGTTGCAGAGTTTCTATTTCTCCAACGCCAATACCGTAAATACGTTCCATTACCATTACATTTTCATGGCTGAATTCACTGTAGACTTCGGGTACATGTAATACGTGATCGCTGGCATTGCCCTGTGAAAAGTTTTGCTTTAACAAGGTGGCATTAGCGGCTTCACGGTTTAGGTCAAGTTCGTCGATAATCGTTTTACGGTATTCATTCACGACCTCTTTCGGGCGAAGACGTTTACCGTCGGGCAAAAACTTCGAGACAATACCTGCGAATAATGACATTACCTTAACATCCGCTAAGATTGTCTCGGTAATATTTGGACGTAAAACTTTTAAAACAACTTCCGTCGATTGTCCGTCTTGTAATAACGTTGCCGTATGTACTTGTGCAATTGATGCTGACGCTAATGGTTGAGTGTCAAAATGGCTAAAGTGTTGATTAAAGGCATCTTCGCTAATCGCTTCTACAATAATTTTCTTTGCTAATTCACCGTCAAAAGCGGGAACTTGATCTTGCAGTAGCGCAAGTTCGCTGGCGAAGTCATCGGGTAATAAGTCACGGCGGGTTGATAGCATTTGGCCAAATTTTACAAATACCGGCCCTAAAGATTCTATGGCTAATCGCAGGCGTAAGGCTTTAGGTTTGTCTTTATGTTTATTACGTAACCAAAATAAGCTCAAGCGAAAAAGTTTCGCATACCAAGGGAGTAAATGGCTTGGGACGAGTTCATCAAGACCAAATTGAAGAAATGTTTTAATGATGCGATAAAGTCGTAAACTGCTCACAATGTTCCTTGGAAATTAGGTTGATGACGATGAAATGACTTTTTGAGTGAGTCGCTGAATACGTGCTGCTGCTATCTCTGTTTGCTTAGTTATATCGGTAACTTGGTGGCAAAAGTGATCGATTTGACTTGAAGTAACCACTAACCGTTTTTCATGCACTAACCATTCGCTGGCGTCTGCTTGTATTTGTTGGTTAGCAAAGCTAAATTTTTTTGCTAAATTTTTACCCAGTTGCGATAACTTATAGGTAGGGATATCACCAATATGTTTAGCTAGTTCACTTTGCCAATCAATGTCTAATGATTCAGCAATGCTTGCAAACTGCTGAGCAACTTTTATATCCCCTTGCACATCAAGTTTGTCTTGTTTGATAAGTTCGGTAATTTGTTGTTCTTTCTTGAGCTCGAGTAAGGTTTTTATACTGGTATTTATGGTGCAATCACTGCGCTCGATTAAGCCAGTAACTAAAACTTTATTTTCATTAATTGAGAAACTTAATGGAAAACCTAACTCAGTTAATAAAATGGTTAATGTTTTTTGCTCTAAAGCGTGTAATACACTCACACCGTTAATATTAAGTGCCAGTGCTTGGTTAATCGCGAACTCAAGTGCTGAGCAGAGCGTTTGCTGGTGCAATAACTGAGCGCTATTTTTCATCACAATTAAAACTTATAACCTTTGTGTAAAGCTACGACGCCACCGGTTAAGTTTTTGAAACTTGTTTGTTCAAAACCAGCGGTATCCATCATGTCTTTCAATGTTTCTTGATCAGGGTGCATACGAATTGATTCTGCTAAATATTGGTAGCTATCGCCATCTTTAGCGACTAATTCACCCATTTTAGGCAGAATGTTAAATGAATAAAAGTCGTAAGCTTTGCTGATTATTTCATGTTCTGGCTTTGAAAACTCAAGCACTAATAATCGTCCACCCGGTTTTAATACACGGTAAATAGAGCGAAGTGCCATGTCTTTGTCGGTAACATTACGTAAACCAAAAGCGATAGTAACAATATCAAAGGTATTGTCTTCAAAAGGCAAATATTGAGCATTGGCTTGTACGTATTCAATGTTTTGTACTAAACCTTTATCACGTAGCTTATCGCGACCGACATTAAGCATTGAACTGTTGATATCAGCAAGAATCACTTTGCCTTCACGGCCAACAAGTTGTGAAAATTTTGCGGTTAAATCGCCGGTACCACCTGCTAAATCAAGCACTTTGTTACCAGGGCGAACGCCACTTGCATCAATCGTGAAGCGTTTCCATAAGCGGTGAATCCCAAAAGACATTAAGTCATTCATCACATCATATTGTGCAGCGACAGAATGGAAGACACTGGCAACTTTTGACTCTTTCTCATTTTTGTCTACAGTTTGGTAGCCAAAATGAGTGGTATTGTCATTTGAAGAATTTGACGTATTTTCTTGATGATTATCTTGTTGGGCTGACATCTAACATTCACTTATCACTAAAATTGCCAATAGTTTACCGTATTTTTTATCAATAATTAACTATTGAGATCAAGTGGGGGTGTTTTTTATTAAACTGCGGTATTATTTACAAAACGTTTACAGTGTGATGGTGCGATGAAATTTTATTTAATGATGATAATAACCTTATTACTAGGGTGTCAGCAGACATCAGAGCAATTATTGGCTGAAAACAGTAATGAAAAAATAGTGAAGCGTAAAATGATTTGCCCACAATCAACAATTCCGCTCCTTAAAAACACTAAAAAATTGAAAGATATGTTAATCGCAAAGGGAAAAATTGATGCTTCTTTATCTGACAAAGAGATAGAGCGCGAAGTAAATGCGTATATTCGTAAGAAAAACGCGGCATTTAATCATTGTAAAAAATAGCAATTTCGACGTAGGACACAGTCATGAAAATACCATATTTAGTCGGTTTGTTTGTTTTGGGCTTCAACTTGCCACTACAAGCAGAAAATATTGATAACAATAAAGCTTTTTCTAAAAGTGCACCTGCAGATGCTGGTATTATCAATAAAGAGCGCATTCTCTATTGGTTAGAAAAAAGAGGTAAGTTGTCGGTAAATGCAACAGATAAACAGAAAAAACAAGCGCTTACTAGCTATCTAACTAAAAAATCATTTAAAGCTAAAACATTGCCATTGGCATTGTCGAAGAAAGTTTCTGCGGCCGAACGTTTTTATAGTCGTGAATTTCGCGAAAACATGAGTATAAATAAAGAGTTGAAAAAAACTCAAATCGCTCATTCTTTATTGCAAAAGGCTACTGCTAGTGAAGTTGAAACCACGGTTAATGTTTTGGCGATACTTATTGATTTCAAAGATCTTAAGCATGATGACAATGGCTTAACCTCATCAGATACCGATATGTTTTACGCCACTTATTCGCCTGAACATTATAATGATCTTTTATTTTCTGCTACGGGCTTCGATGGTCCTTCAGCACAAAATATCGAATCTGCTTATCAGTATTATCAACACGAGTCAGGCGAACAATTCTTTTTCTCAGGGCAAGTTAAAGGTTGGGTAACTGCGGCAAACGATGCTAGCTATTATGGTGGTAATGACGAAGAAACTGATAATGACAAGAACGTTGGTGAACTGGTTGTTGAAGCAGTATCGCAACTTGTTGCTGACGGATTAGATTTATCAGAGTACGACAAAACCGACTTATTTGATTTTGACGGCGATGGTAATGTGAATGAACCTGACGGCATTATTGATCATATTATGCTTTTCCATGCCAGTATCGGAGAAGAAGCGGGTGGCGGTAATTTAGCTGAGGATGCAATTTGGTCACATCGTCATTTTGTCTTAAACGACGCAGGTAATCAGGCTGCGACTATTCCCGGCTCAGCGATTAAAGCTTTTGGTTATACCATAAACCCCATCGATGCTGCTCCAGGTGTCGTTGTTCATGAATTTGGTCATGATCTCGGTTTACTTGACGAATATGATATTGATAGTAGCGACATAGGTTCTCCTGTTGCCCAATGGTCGGTGATGGCATCTGGTAGCTGGTTAGGTATTCCAGCCGGAACTCGTCCATCAGCCTTTAGCCCGTTGGCACGTGATTATTTACAAGAGCGTTATCAAGGAAACTGGATAACTCAGTATGAAGTTAATTTTGACACGCTACGCAATGAAAGTATTTCTTTAGTGAGTACGGTTGACCATACTGCTTTTAACCAAATTAAAGTGAATTTACCACCATTACAGTTAGATTTTCCAGCTGCTTATGCGGGAGAATATCAGTTTTACTCTAATAACGGTGATATGCAGGAAAACAGTATGTCATTTTCTGTTGACTTGCCAGCGGGTACTTCATCATTAACCATGAAAGCGCGTTGGGAAATCGAACAAGATTATGACTACCTACAAGTGCTAGTAAACAACTTACCCATAGCGGGAAGCCATACTTTAGACAACAACCCTTACTATCCGAGTTTAGGAGAGTATATCAGTGGTAATTCAGCCGATAATATAAATGCAGAAGGTGATTTAAAATGGCTTGGCTTAACTTTTGACCTCTCTGCTTTTGCTGGTCAAAATGTCACCATTAAAATGAACTATGTGACTGATCAAGCGGAAGGTGGTTATGGTTTTGTAGCGGATGAAATAAAAGTATCGAATAGCGCCATTGATTTTATTAGTCTTGATGGTGAAACTGAGGGTGAGGCAATATTGGCCGGCTTTAGTCGCTTAGCTGATAAAATTGATGGCTTAGGGCATAATTATTATGTGCAACTACGTAGCCATACGGGTGTTGATAGTCATTTAAGAAATGCCGGTTATGATGCGGGTATTTTGGTTTGGTATCGTAATGAGAATATTGCAGATAACAAAGTGGATGAACATGCAGGTGAGTTATTCATCGGTATTGTCGATGCAGACCAAAACCTCGTTAAGTCCTCGGGGGATAGTATACAAAATTCAGCTTATCAATTGCACGATGCTGCTTTTAGTTTATATGACCAACAGCCCTTTAGCGGCGATGACCATACACTGGCAACTAGTGTCTTTAGTGACGCTGATGATTATTCTTCACCTGAACAACCTGAGTCAGGTCTGATTTTACCAAAAATTGATTTTAGTGTGAAAGTTGATTTGCAAAGTTCTGATAGCACGTCAGCAACAGTCACACTTTCGAGCTCTGCAGAGTTGTCTGATTTAACAGCATCATTTTCTCATTCGATAGATGATTTAGTTGTAAATTTTGCCGCCACTGCAACAGGTGGTGTAGCACAATATACGTATGCTTGGGACTTTGGCGATGACAACAGCTCTAGCGAACAAAATCCAAGTCACACTTATGCTCAAGCAGGAAGTTATAGCGTTGAATTAACCATAACAGATAGTACCGCTTTTAATACTAAGACAACCCGTAGCATTACCGTGAGTGCTCCCCCCGTTGTCGTCATTCCACCATCGAAAGTGAAAAGCTCAAGCGGAGGAGGAACAATAAGTTATGGCTTATTGTTAAGCTTACTCTTATTGAGACGAATGAGAAAATAACACTTCAATTTGATTAGTTTAGAATGCTTAATTTTTAATGGTAAATTAAGCATTCGAGAAGTGTTCACGCTCACCCATCCAACGTAAAATAATCGCTTGGGCATTTTGTGGATATTGCTGCCAAATAAGGTAGGCATGTTGTTGCACTTCTGGAATTAAATGCGCATCTCTGAGTAAGTCTGCTATTTTCAAATCGGCGAGTCCCGTTTGTTTGGTACCCAATACTTCACCGGGACCTCGTATTTCTAGGTCTTTTTGAGCGATGACAAAACCATCATTACTTTCACGTAATACTGCTAAGCGCTTGGTGGCTGTTTTAGACAGTGGACTTTTATACATTAATACGCAATGTGAAGCGACTGTGCCGCGACCAACTCGGCCGCGTAATTGGTGTAATTGTGCTAACCCAAGACGCTCAGGGTTTTCTATGACCATTAAACTAGAGTTAGGTACATCGACACCCACCTCAATGACCGTTGTGGCAACGAGTAAGTCTAAGGCTCCTTTTTTAAATTCCTCCATCACAGATTGTTTTTCAGCGGCTTTCATGCGTCCGTGTACTAAGCCAATTTTCAATTCTGCTAATTGTTCTTGTAAATAAACGGCTGTATCTTCAGCGGCTTGACACTGTAATACTTCTGATTCTTCAATAAGTGTACATACCCAATAAGCTTGTCGGTTATCTTGTGTACAACCTTTTCGAATACGTTCTATCACATCGTCGCGGCGAGTATCGGGTAAGGCGATAGTGTTTATCGGCGTTCTGCCAGGAGGAAGTTCATCAATAATAGAGCTGTCCAAATCGGCAAAGGCAGTCATCGCTAAGGTACGGGGAATTGGTGTGGCAGTCATGATTAATTGATGAGGATAATTGCCTTCGAAAGCGCCCTTCTCTCGTAATGACAATCGTTGGTGTACACCGAAACGATGTTGTTCATCTATTATAATTAAGGCGAGTTTGTGAAAATTAACTTGGTCTTGAAACAGCGCATGCGTACCGACAATCATCTGCATATTACCATTTTCGATATGCTCTAATGCATGACGTCTGGCTTTTGCTTTCGTTTTTCCTGCTAGCCAGCCAACACTTATATCAAGAGGTTCGAACCAGTGTTGAAAATTAATCGCGTGTTGCTCCGCTAAAATTTCTGTCGGTGCCATTAAGGCAACTTGAAATCCTTCACTGATAGCCGTAAGCGCAGCTAATGCCGCGACCAACGTTTTACCTGAGCCAACATCACCTTGCACTAAACGCATCATAGGTTGGGCTTTGTTAAGGTCTTGACGAATTTCTTTCACGACTCTTGCTTGAGCATTGGTCGGTGAAAAAGGTAATGACGCTAAAAATTTATCGCTGAGCTCTTCATTCACTGTTAAAGATCTTGATTGGTGAACATCACAAGATTGGCGCATTTTTAACATACTTAAGTTATGAGCGAGTAACTCTTCTTTAATTAAACGTAATTGAGCAGGATGTTTACCTTCTTCTAATTGGTGAACCGATGTGTCAGGGGGAGGACGATGAATAAGTGCTAAAGCTTGTGCTAGTGAATAATTTTGTAAATTAAACTCACTAGGCAATAGTTCTTCAACTTGGCCACGTTCAAGTCTTATTAATGCTTGTTCGGTTAAATTGCGTAAGGTTATTTGTCGTAAACCATCGGTTGTTGGGTAAACAGGAGTGAGTGTTTCTTCAACAGCGGTTAAAGGTTGGTCTTCATCAAGCGGTTTATACTCAGGGTGGATTATTTCAAACCCACGAGCTCCCCGCTTTATTTCACCATAGCAGCGAATGCTCATGCCAAGTGACAAATTGTTTTTTTGCGCGGCGGTAAAGCGGAAAAAGCGAAGGTTTACGGTTCCAGAACCATCTTGAATCGTAACCACTAACATTCGTCGCTTGCCATTTATAATTTGGCTACCCGTGATTTCACCAACAATATTGGTGAAAACTCCAGGAAAGCAGTCTCGTATAGAGGTAACACGTGTGCGGTCTTCATAACGATTAGGTAAATGAAAAAGTAAATCTTGCACTGAAATTAAGCCAACTTTTGCTAGCTTTTCTGCCATGCTTGGGCCAACACCTTTGAGGTTGGTAATGGCTATTTGAGCAAGTTTTGCTAACCCTTTGGACACTGAGTTTTAGTCCCTTTTTTCATTTACCAAAACCAGATGGCCATAAAATTTCAGTAACACTATGCTGTTAATTATCTAGTGCTTTCCAAGCAGCTTGAGTCATTTGCATCTGCTCCCACCATTTTTCAGAGGCAATGATTTGCCCGTCTTTATCAATGGTTGGATAAGGTAAGCCTTTGCGTTTGCAAGCTTCTGCAAAAATAGGATGGCCTCCTTCAAATAAGAATCGTTGACGGCGATTTTCATCAATACGTGGAGTATTATACATGCCCGCCAATTGACGCTGGCGTTGTGCCTCATATAATACAACGGAACACGCAACAGAAACATTTAACGATTGCACCATGCCAACCATCGGGATCACAATGTCTTGATCTGCCATTTCAAGGGCAATATCTGAGGCACCAAATTTTTCTTGTCCTAAAATAATTGCGGTAGGTTTTGTGTAATCAATTTCACGAAAATCGACAGCGGTATCAGAAAGATTAGTCACTAATACTTGCATGCCTTGTTTTTTCAATGCATCAATTGCGTCTTTCGTTTTACTGTAGTTATGAACATCAATCCAGTTTTGACTGCCAGCAGCACTGCCACCACGCACTTCCATTTCTTCGCTTTTCCATATTGCATGTACATCACTTACGCCAATAGCATCAGCAGTACGCACAACGGCCGCGAGATTATGTGACTTATGCACACCTTCCATACAAACGGTTAAGTCTGGTTGGCGGTGATCGAGCATCATATTAATTCTTTCTAGTCTTTCAGGAGTCATTACACTTCACATTTAAACTTTATGGTTCATTGTCTAAATAAATTAAAACAAATCACTTATAAAACATAAGCTCATTGCGTAAATTTATTAAACTGTTTCCCCTTAAATTTAACTGTTATCTTTAACACTTATATTTAAGGGGCGATATACGTTGTAGCTTACAGCTTGATATTATCCGACGTTAGGTAATTCCATCACGCCATCAATTTCAATTAATACGTCTTTTGGTAAACGAGATACTTGTACTGCGGCACGAGCAGGGTAAGGCTGCTGAAAATATTGACTCATTACTTCGTTTACTGTGGCGAAGTTTGCTAAATCCATCATGAAAATATTTACTTTTACCATATCGTTAATATTGCCACCGGCGGCTTCACATACAGCGACAAGATTTTTGAATACTTGATGAGTTTGCTCGGCAAAGTCATCAGAAACAACCGTCATTGTCGCGGGAATTAGCGGAATTTGGCCCGAAAGATAAACGGTATTATTAACTTTTACTGCTTGGCTGTATGTGCCGATCGCACTAGGTGCGTTGTCTGTACTGATAATGGTTTTCATAATATTCCTACAAGGTAATTTTTTATATCATTGATTATTTGTTACGTACAACACGTTGTACATCAATCATCACTTTAATTTTTCGAATAATATCGGCTAAATGAATTCGGTCACGACAGGTTATTTCCATATCAATAACATATAAGCCAGAATCTTTCTCTCCAGAATTTAACGTATGAACATTTGATTCACACTTTGCAACAACGTTAGTTAATGCCGCTAATGCTCCTTGGTGATTAACAATTTCTATGCGTAATTTTGCAATAAAGTCTCGGTCGATGTCGTTATCCCATTTTACCGGGAATAAACCACCATGCTCATGGCCTTTAATATTTCTACAGCCTTGTTGGTGCACCATTAATCCTTTGCCAGGGCTTAAGTAAGCTAGGATGCTATCTCCTGGAATAGGTCGACAACATTTACCATAACTGACCAACATACCTTCAGTGCCTTTTATGGGCATTTTGGTCTTGTTGTTAGTTTCACTGAAAGCATTTTCATTACTGTCTTCGGTAAATTCGTCTGTTAATCGACGAGCGATACCAATGCTTAACGCATTACCTAAACCAATATTAACCATAAGTTCATCGAGATTAGCGTTACCCGTCTCTTTCACCACTTGATCAATTTTTTCTTGATCAATATCTTCAATATCTTGTTTTCCTAAGGCATGGCTTAATAAACGCCGCCCTAAACCATAAGACTCGGTTTGCTCTTGTGAACGTAAATAAGTACGAATTTGTAAACGTGCTTTAGAAGTAACGACGAAATTAAGCCAAGTCGCATTAGGGCGAGCGGCAGAAGAGGTGACAACTTCAATGGTTTGTCCGGAGTCAATTGGTTGACTTAATGGATAAGGTTTACGGTCAACTTTTACGCCAACACACGAATTGCCTACATCTGTATGAACGGCATAAGCGAAATCAACAGCAGTAGCACCCATTGGTAATTCGATAATGCGTCCGTCTGGGGTGAATACGTAAATTTCTTCAGGGAATAAGTCTGATTTAACATTTTCAATAAATTCAAATGAACTACCAGCACTTTGTTGTAATTCCAATAAACTTTGCATCCAACGGCGGGCTTTCATCTGTGCCGTTGTGCCACTTTCGTCTCCTTCTTGCTTATATAACCAATGTGCAGCAACGCCTTTATCTGCCATTTGGTCCATGTCTTGAGTACGAATTTGAATTTCTACCGGTATACCATGTGGACCAATAAGTGAAGTATGAAGCGATTGGTAACCATTGGTTTTGGGGATGGCGATGTAGTCTTTAAAGCGGGTTTCAATTGGTTTGAATAAGTTATGTACTGCGCCTAGTGCTCGATAACAGTTATCAATTTTATTTTCAACAATAACGCGGAAAGCGTAGATGTCCATCACTTCATTAAACATCAATTCTTTATTCAGCATTTTACGGTAAATAGAATATAGATGCTTTTCTCGGCCAATAATTTCAGCTTTTATACCGCTTTCTGCGAGGCGAGCTGAAATTTCTTCTTGAATATTATTAACAATTTCTTTGCGGTTACCACGGGCTTGTTTGACGGCAGATTTAAGTGCTCGAGAACGCATCGGGTAAAGGGCTTCAAAACCTAAAACTTCTAATTCGTTTTTAGTATCGTGAATACCTAACCGATTGGCGATAGGTGCATAAATATCAAGAGTTTCACGCGCTATACGTCGACGTTTGTCTGGACGTAATGCCCCAAGCGTACGCATATTATGTGTGCGATCGGCAAGTTTAATGAGAATAACACGAATGTCTTGCACCATAGCAAGTATCATTTTCCGGAAATTTTCCGCCTGCATTTCTTCTTTATTATCAAACTTTAACTTATCAAGTTTACTGACACCTTCAACCAATTCAGCAACGGTATACCCGAATAATTCAGCTAATTCGTCTTTTGTGACAGGGGTATCTTCGATAACATCGTGTAACAATGCCGCCATCAATGTTTCGTGATCAAGATTCATTTTGGCTAAATTTAGAGCAACGGCTACTGGGTGAGTTATATAAGGTTCACCACTTGAACGCATTTGCCCTTCATGAGCGTCGCGCGCCACGAGGTATGCTTGTTTTAATAAGTCAATTTGTACTTTAGAAAGATAACTTGAAACAATTTCTTTTAATGGTTCAAAAAGGTACACGCATGAAATCCTTGATGATTAGGTTGGACGGTTATTCTACCGCACAGCCAGTGCTTTGAGTCATATTTACAGAATACGTTATTCGTTAAATACTGACAATAAAAAACGCGTATCATTGCATTAATGATTACGCGTTTAATGTATATCTAGTAGCTAATGGCTACATAAACAACTTATAGCTGTGGTTGAGCGCCGCCAACAATGGCTGCTACAGCGGCAAGCTCTGCAGAGTCTTGCTGAACTTGTTCATGACGGTCACTAACATTCATTACTTCAGTCGTGATCAAACCTGCTTCGATTTCACGTAAAGCGATAACGGTTGGTTTATCATTTTCTGCATCAACTAAAGGTTCTTTACCACCTGTGGCAATTTGACGTGCACGACGAGATGCGATTAACACCAAATCAAAACGATTACCTACTTTTTCTACAGCACCTTCAACAGTTACGCGAGCCATTCGGTCATTCCAACTTAAAATTCATAAAATAGTGCCGTAGTTTACTGAGCTACGGATGATTAAGCAAGATATAGATCTGCTCAAGGGTAATAATTCAGTGAATATTACTCGTTTAACAGCTCAGTAAACATCTGTTGATGAGTAACCGCTTGTTGGCTGCATTTTAAACGTTGATTATTAACAACAGTGGTTAAGTCACTTAGTGCTTGAGTAAAGTCATCATTAACAATGATATAGTCGAACTCATTGTAATGAGAGCACTCTGCTCTTGCTTGTGCCATGCGAGATTTTATTATTTCTTCACTGTCTTGTCCCCGACTATTAAGGCGGTTCTCAAGCTCTGCTTTTGAAGGTGGGCTTATGAAAATAGTGGTAACTTCAGGCTTTTTCATTCGAACTTGTTGTGCACCTTGCCAGTCGATATCAAGAAAAACATCAATGCCTTGTGCAAGTTGTATATCTATTGCGGTTTCTGAAGTGCCGTAATAGTTGCCAAAAACTTCGGCATGCTCATAAAATTCATTTTTGGTGATCTGCCCTTTAAATTTTTCTACGCTTATAAAGTGATAATGCTCGCCATTATTTTCACCGGGACGTGGTGCTCTGGTGGTATGTGAAACTGAAACTTGCATGGGTCTGGTCGACTCTTGCGATAATAAGGCTTTAATTAAGCTAGATTTTCCTGCCCCACTAGGCGCAGAAAGAATAAATAAATTACCGGGAGTTGTCACAATATTGCCTTTTAAATTCTAGAGGTAAACAAGATATAGGCGCGCATTATAACGAATTAGAGCTTTTTATCATTAATAAATGTTGCTTTAATCGCCTGATATTTGTTCTTTTCTGCCATAAATTAAAAAGCCAGTTCTAGTGAACTGGCTTTTTGTTTTATATGTTAAGTCTTTAATATTAACGAGGGAGGTTAACTTTCCCAGTTTAAAATAACTTTTCCAGAAAGACCTGATTTCATGATATCAAAGCCTTGTTGAAAATCATCAATAGTAAAATGATGAGTGATGATAGGTGATAAGTCGAGACCTGACTGAATTAAGCTCGCCATTTTGTACCAGGTTTCAAACATTTCACGACCGTAAATACCTTTAATCGTTAACCCTTTAAAAATCACTTGGCTCCAATCAATGGCCATATCATTACCAGGAATTCCTAGCATGGCAATTTTACCACCATTGTTCATGCTTTCTAGCATTGACGTGAATGCCATTGGCACTCCTGACATTTCCATGCCAACGTCAAAGCCTTCGGTCATGCCTAGTTCAGTCATAACGTCAGTTAAATTTTCTTTACTGACATCAACCGCACGAGTAGCGCCCATTTTACGGGCTAAATCTAAGCGATATTCATTTATGTCGGTAATAACGACGTGACGTGCACCCACATGTTTGGCTACGGCTGCAGCCATTATGCCAATAGGGCCAGCACCCGTGATCAATACATCTTCACCGACTAAGTCAAAAGACAGTGCGGTATGAACAGCATTGCCAAAGGGGTCAAATATGGCGGCTAAATCGTCAGAAATTTCATCAGGTAATTTAAAGGCATTGTAGGCTGGGATCACTAAGTATTCTGCAAATGATCCTTCTCTATTTACGCCTACACCAACGGTATTTCGACATAAATGGGTACGGCCACCACGACAATTTCGACAGTGCCCACAAGTAATGTGACCTTCACCAGAAACTCGGTCACCTAAGGTAAAGCCCTTTACTTCTTGACCAATACCGACGACTTCTCCAGCATACTCATGGCCTACGACCATAGGAACAGGAATGGTTTTTTGTGCCCAGTCGTCCCAGTTGTAAATATGAATATCAGTACCACAAATAGCGGTTTTCTTAATTTTAATTAATAAATCATTATGGCCAAGCTCTGGTTTTTCGCTTTCGGTCATCCAAATGCCTGGCTCGGCTTTTAATTTTGATAATGCTTTCATTATGTCTCTCTCAATCTTAGCCAATAATGTTCATTTCTTTACCAATGCGAATAAAGGCTGAAATAGCTTTATCGAGTTGTTCTTTAGTGTGGGCCGCTGAAATTTGTGTACGAATACGTGCCTGACCTTTTGGTACAACAGGGAATGAAAAACCGATCACGTAGATGCCTTCAGCTAAAAGTCGGCTCGCCATTTCGCTGGCTATTTTTGCGTCACCTAACATCACGGGGATTATTGCGTGATCAGCACCTGCACAAGTAAAGCCTGCAGATTCCATGTTCGTGCGGAAATAGCTGGCATTGTCTTTTAATGTTTTGCGCAATTCGCCACCCTCGGCGAGTAAGTCAATTACTTTGATGGAAGCGTTGACAATAGCGGGTGCTAATGAATTAGAAAATAAGTATGGACGTGAGCGTTGACGTAACCATTCAATAGTCTCTTTTTTACCGGCAGTGAAACCACCCGATGCACCGCCCATTGCTTTACCTAATGTACCGGTAATAATATCAACACGACCCATTACTTGACAATATTCATGGCTACCGCGACCTTCTTCACCGACAAAGCCAACGGCGTGAGAATCGTCTATCATCACTAAGGCATTATATTTGTCGGCTAAATCACAAACGGCTTTTAAGTTCGCGATAACACCGTCCATTGAAAATACGCCATCTGTGGCAATTAACTTAAAACGAGCACCGGCAGCATCAGCAGCAATTAATTGTTGTTCTAAATCGCTAGCGTCGTTATTTTTATAACGGTAACGCTTTGCTTTACATAAGCGTACACCATCAATAATAGAAGCATGATTTAACGAATCACTGATGATGGCATCTTCAGCATTTAATAACGTTTCAAATAACCCCGCATTTGCATCAAAACATGAAGAATAAAGGATAGTATCTTCCATGCCTAAGAATTCACTGAGTTTGCTTTCTAAGGTTTTATGAATATCTTGCGTACCACAAATAAAGCGTACTGACGCCATACCAAAACCATGCTCGTCTAAGCCTGTTTTTGCAGCAGCAATCAGTTCTGGGTGATTTGCCAAGCCTAAGTAATTGTTAGCACAAAAGTTAACTACAGCTTCGCCTGTTGTAACATCTATATTCGGTTGCTGTGCCGTGGTAATAATACGCTCGGCTTTATATAAGCCATCTTCTTTAACTTGTTCTATTTGATCATTTAAGTGTGCGTAAAAATTTTCGTTGTTTGAAGAGTCGGTCACAACAATTCCTTATTATTAGGTTCGAATTATAATAGTATTATTATCCTAGACGAAATTTGAGAAAAGTGACAATAGTTAGTTTTATGTCTATTTTACTAGTTAAATTGACATATTTGCCTGTCAAAATGACATTTTTTAGGTTCTAATTGTTTTTAGGACAATGTTGACGGGATTTAAAAGTGATAACAGAAAAAGACGAAGAGTTACTATCCATCTTAAGATGTAATGCCCGCGCGAGTATTTCTGATATTGCGAGAGCTACGGGAGTTTCTCGAACAGCAATACAAAACCGTTTAACTAAACTCGAAAATAGTGGCGTGATAAAAGCGTATAGTATTGTTTTGGGCAGTGAGTATAGCAATCAATTAATTTCAGCTAATGTCTCGTTAAAAGTGAATCCTAATTTAAGGCAGAATATTTGTATTGCCTTGAGAAAAATTCACAATATCAGCCATATTTATTCTATTAGCGGCGAGTATGATTTATTAGCGACGATCCAAGCAAAAACATTAGAAAAGTTAAATGAAATTCTTAACATGGTGTGTTCTTTAGAGGGGATAGAAAGGACAAACTCTTCGATTATTCTCGACACTGTTTTTGAAAAGTAAAACTTAATTTAACAGTTATTGCATTGAGTCGCTTAGCCATGAAGCAAGGTTTTGCGCTAAAAACTTATTACGGCGTAATAAACTATGGCCTTGGCTAACGCCCTTAAACACTTGCATTGTCGAGCGGCTATCGCCATTCCAAGAAAATAATTCTTGGGTCGTAGAAAAGCTATCAGCATGGTGCGCTGAACTGACAAAATACGCAGGAATATCAATTAAATTTTTATAGTGCTCTTTTTCCATATAATCCATTATCGGTGAAAGAATAACAAAGCTTTTGACGCGAATTTTTTCAGCTAATCGAATTGCTTCATTTACTGCACAGCCGCTCGCTATAATAGAAATAGACTGCTGATCGCCAATTTTATTACGTAAATAATTATAGGCTTTTAGGACATCTTTTTCCCAATACGACATAAGTGCAGCGACTTCAGCTTGATAACTAACAATGTTTTTTACTTGCTGTTTTATAATTTGATGAGAAAATTCATCGGTTTCACTAGCACCATAGCCTCGAAAATCTATGGCTAAAGCATTTATTCCCTTTTTGGCTAATAATTCTCCTAACATCGAATAACTCTTACTACTATGCGCACAGTCATGTAGTAATAATACTCCTGCACCAAGGGGATCTCCGGAATAATAATCAGCCGCTAATAAAACATCGTCGTCGGCAGTAAAAGTGATTTCTGTAGCGGCAGTCGCATTTTTGATAATTGCAGTATTTGAAAAACTTTGCAGCGTTGTTGAAGATTCTTGGGCGGATAAAAAAGGCACAACAAAAAGGCTAGTAATAGCGATTAAACGATTGAATAAATTCTTGCTTAAAAACAATTGACTCATTTTCGACACTACTATTTTAATTCCTATAAAGAGTATAAACGATAACAAACTCTATCGACTTTGGGTATTTTTATTGTTTGCTTTAATGGCTATACTGCGTTCATTAATTACTAAAGAGTTTTTTCTGTGCGTTATCAATTTTCCCTGATGTTTTATCGACTTGTTTTCCTATGTTTATTGCCTGTTTTTTGGTTATTACTACAGCTTCGCTCATTAAAACAAAAAGCTTATAGACAGCGTTTAAGTGAACGTTTCGGTTTTTTGCCTAGACACTTTAAACCTGGAGGGATTATTGTTCATGCTGCGAGTGTTGGTGAAGTTATTGCGCTGAAGAGTTTCATTACACAATTGCTTGAGGCAAAACCTAACAGTGTCATAACAGTAACCACTTTTACGCCGACAGGTTCGGATCAAGTCAAAAAGCTTTTTGGTGAACGTGTTCAGCATTGCTATTTGCCGCTCGACAGCACCTTATGTGTAGGCGCATTTTTAACTAAGCTGAAACCGCAAGCGATGGTTTTTATGGAGACAGAGCTTTGGCCCAATTTAATTGCGCAATCTCGAGCTCAAGGGATAAAGTTATTATTGATTAATGGCCGTTTGTCGGAAAAATCCATGAACAGCTATCGAAAATTGTCATGGCTTATCACTCCAACCATTAATAGTTTTGATAAAGTTCTTTGTCAAAGCCAAGTAAATCATGAAAACTTTTTAGCATTAGGTACAGATGTTTCTCGTTGTAAAGTATCTGGCAATGTGAAATTTGATATTAGTGTTAATCAAGCTGTAAAAGATAAACAGCAAGAACTCGCTAAATTTATTGATGAAGAGCGATTAATTTGGGTTGTTGCCAGCACTCATAAAGGTGATGAAAATATAGCATTAAATGCTTTTGCGGCACTGTTAAAAAGCTTCCCACAATTACTGTTGATTATTGTACCGCGTCATCCAGAACGTTTTGATGAGGTCGAAACTTTATGCATAGAGCAAGGTTATACGGTTACTCGCAGAAGCTCTCAAAAGAAGGTAACTCGCGAAAGCCAAGTTTGGTTGCTCGATACTTTAGGTGAATTGTTACCTACTTGTGCCTTAGCGAGTGTCGTTACGATGGGAGGGAGTTTTTCAGACATTGGCGGGCATAATCCTTTAGAGCCAGCGTTATTTAAAAAACCAATGGTTGTCGGGCCGAATATGAGTAACTTTGTTGAAGTCATGCAGCAACTAACCGCAGAACGGGGTATTGTACAACTCATCGATAATGGTGATGCGGATAATGCAGATATTGCAAACGACTTATTTAAAACAATAACCGATATTTTGTTATCCGAAGAAACGCAGCAATCATTAGGGGAAAATGCTTACCGCGTAGTTATGCAAAATCAAGGAGCTAGTGCTCTTAGCTTGAAACAGTTATTAAGATTAATTTAACTAATAGCCCAACTGATTTATATGTTCAGCATCCGTTTTTTTAATCTTGCTAAATCAATCGCGTTTGAGCGTACGGTTAGTTTAATATGACTATATTCATAGTCTTCTTTAGTGACACTCATGCTCGATCGAATTTCACCTATAATGCCTTTTGCTGTATAGGGAATAATAACCTCTTCTTCAATCATTTCTTGCTCTGCAATGCCAATGATGTATTTATGCAGTTTCTTGATATCAAGCGGATTTCGGGTTGACGTTATCATCGCATCAGGAAACTCTTCTATCAGTGCTTGCTGCTGCTCAGGCTCAAGTTGATCTGATTTATTCAGTACCAGTAGCTTTTTACTGTTTTCAACCCCCACTTCTTCTAATACTTCATGTACTACATCAAGTTGCGAACGAAACGAAGGGTCTGAAGCATCGACAACATATAATAGTAATGAAGCGTCATGTGCTTCTGCTAACGTTGAATGAAATGAGGCAACGAGATCGTGTGGTAATTTTTTAATAAAACCGACGGTGTCTGACACTAATATTCGCGGTTGAGTTATTGGGAATAAAGCACGAACCGTGGTATCAAGTGTTGCAAATAGTTTGTTTTCGCCTTCAACATCACTACCGGTAATCGCTCGCATCATTGATGACTTACCGGCGTTGGTATAACCCACCAAGGCAACACAGAAAAGTTCTGAACGTTGTGTTCGCCGGCCTTTCATTTCATGTTGAACACTGACCAATTCTCGTTTAAGTTCTGCTAATTGATCGCGCACTTTACGACGATTTAGCTCTAGCGTAGTTTCGCCAGCACCTTTGCCCATTTGACGTTCTTTATCGCCACATGATGTTTCTCGAAGTCGAGGCGCTACATAATTCAGACGAGCAATCTCAACTTGTAACTTCGCTGTTTTGGTGCGGGCATGGCGACTAAATATTTCAATAATAATGCCAGTGCGGTCAAAGACCTCGACACCTAATTGATTTTCAACATTACGCAGTTGAGATGGGCTTAAGTCACAATCAAAAACCACTACATCAGCACAAGCAAATGGAAGGTTGTCTGAAGGAATGGAGGTAAACTCCGTACCATCAATCATTTCTTCAGTGTAGTCTTCACTTTCATCATAACCCTCAACCACACCTTGGTTACCGGTCAGATGTGCTATTTCAGCCAACTTACCTAAACCCAATACGTTAACCTTTTTAGTCGAACTCTGTTTCTGTGATTGGGTACCGACCACTTTGAATCCTAACGTAGTTACTAAACGCGCGAGCTCTGCAAGCGATTCAGTTGCCTCATCACCTTTAAAATCCGGTGTACAAATAGAAATAAGTAAAGCGTTAGGGAGTGATGCTTTTGCTGTTGATTGCATAATTTTTTATGTTAGTGCACCTGAGTGCAAACCTAATATTTTGTCTAAAGTGGTGTGATCCTACGCTGTTATTGGTGAGCTTTATAGAGCAATAGAAAACTAAATATAGAGTTTGTTTTTTATTACGATAAGTTAATAAGATATAGGTATATCTCAAAAGCTGAATATGAAGTGTATGGTAGGTGTTAATATCAGCCATGGGGCTATTTGAGTTGTCTGTAGTTACCACTAACTTGAAATTATTGGGTTGTCAGAAGAAACGCAGCGAGCATTGGGGGGAATACCCACCGCGTTGTAAGACAGAATCAAGGTGCAACAGAACGCAGCTTGAGACAATGTTGCAGCTTATCTAAGGGCTTTGCTTTTTAATTAAGTTGAGCTTCAAACGTTAAAAATACACTGCCTACCTGTTGGTCAGCTAAAGCCGACTTTGGCGTATTTTCTTGATGCTCAGCTATTAATAAATATCGGCCTGCAGATTTTGGAGTAAAGTTGATTTCGCCTTTTTCATCAGACACTAACTTTAGTGTTTGAGGATCATTACGGTAACGACTTCCGTCAGGAGTTACTTCTACTGCAACATTTTTTTGTACTTTACCATTAAATAAAAATTTAAAGGTTACGTTTTCATTTTCGGCGATGTCTGACGGATGAGTAACTGGGATCAACTCTAATAGTTGTCCATCTGTTTTAAAGTTATCAGTTGGAGCATTCATCGTTACATAACTCTCTATTCTTGAGTAGCGATAGCCAGTGTTAACTTCCTTTGCTTGTGCTGGTAATTTTCCAGCCAATTCAGCTTTACTGGCCCATAACCTTTTATGGTCGCCGTTAATTGTATAAGACGTCATATACGCCGCTTTACCATTATTGGTGATTTTATAGGTGCCAGATTCTTTTACAAAGTAATCAGCAACACTCTTTCGATGACCCTTATAAGTTGACGCAGGTCGGGTGCTTTTTCCATCAGGAGTCATTATTGTCACTAGATCAGCGCCCATGGCTTTATCAACATTAAACGTTTCATTTGATGCCGTAATATCGACCATGATCCATTCGCCTTTTTCGGCGGAAAGATTGAAGTGCGTTGGTAAAACCCAACGAGAATGAGCTAAACCTTGTGTGCTAATGGCACAGGTTAACGTTAGAACGAACATTTTTTTTAAATTCATGATATTTTTTCCAAAGTAAGTGGTTTTAAATCTTGTTTGTTAATAAATGCAATAAAATTATTGAGGAGCCACTAAAAATTTTATTTCATCCGTTTCATTGGTTGCGGCTAAAATAAATGCCTCTTCTTTACCGTTTAAAGAAAAAGGCTGGCGGATCATTGCTCGTCCACCGTTTTCACGAACTACTTCAATAAATAAGGTGTATTGCCCCTGCTGTAATGATTTTTTCTTATCGTTTTGTGCTAAAAATGAAAGCGAATACTTACCTGTGATTCGTGTTGCTGAGGTTATGCTGTCGACAAGTTCCGCATCTTTTTTACCTATTTTTCGCCACCAGCGCCGAATGTCTTTTAGCCATTTAGCTTTTTCGCGCCAAAGTAGCAGTGTACGTACGGGCTTTCCTTGCGAATTTTCAATCCAACTGGCAACGTAAGGTGGATGATATTGACCGGTTTGCTGTTTTAATGTCAGTTCAATATTTAATGCTGCTGGTGCTGAATTATTCGAATTTGCAAGAGTGCTAAAGTTAATTAAAATTAGCAAAAGTAATGTAAATCCACGGGTTTTTATTTTCATATAATGCCTTTAATAACTCGCTCTAAAAGAGAAAGCCTGTTGATGATAAAATTATTATGCCCATAATATAGAAGTTAAAATCATGGCGACTGTAATGGTTAAACTGACTGATAATGTTCGATTAAAACGTCTTTGTGGCATGGCTAGAATAAAACCAGTCAGTGCGAAAACAATACAAAGAACACTGGTTATATCGATGATCCACCCCCAAAAAACACTGGTGTTTCTGCCCTTATGTAAATCATTCATCAATGCCCACCAGCCGTAATTGGTATGCTCAAAAAATAATTCACCACTGGTTAAATCGATGGTGATAGCGGTATTTTTTCCTGCTTTTTTAATACTGTAAAATAATTCCTCTTCGGTACTTTCGATAATCGAATTTTTTAAAGAGATAGATAACTTTTGTTCTATCAACTCAGAAACGTTAGCGATTTGTCTTGGGGATAACGGTGGGTTTTCAATAAGTAGTGAAGTAATCATTAGCTCTTTTTCTTCAATATCCACTTTATTGTCACTAAACCACTCAGGGTGGTTTAAAGTGATCCCGGTTACTGAAAAGAAAAGCAGTAACGTGAGCAATGCCATTGAGACATAAATATGTATCAGTCGAGAGAAACTTAAGGTGCTTTTGTTGATTTGCATAAAAACTTATCGGCTTGCTAAGGTAAATAAGAGCAACAAATTACCTATGTTGCTCTTTTACTCGATTTAAAAAATACTTAGAATGAAATCTGTGTTGCTAAGCGATAACTGATGCTGTCACCTGCCGTAACATTTGATACGCCGCCACCGGCAAGGTAATCAGTGTTAAATAAGTTTTGAATATTAAAACGGAAATCAACTTCGTGATTAGCAATAGTGGCTTTATAAGTCGCACCTACATCGACGCGTGTATAAGCGTTTTTTGTGATGGTATTATCACTGTCGGCAAAACGTTCACCTTCATAAAAAGCACCAGCATTTACTGCAAATTGATCGGTGAATTCATAGCGAGACCAAACCGACGCTGACCACTCAGGAGCATCTACAGGTGTTTTACCTTGGTAATTTTCATCTTTGTTGTATTGAGCATCTAAGTTCATTACAGACGCCATAACGAAAAATTTGTCGTTTATTGTGCCTTGCGCAGCAAACTCAAACCCTTTGTGACGTTGCTCACCAGCTTGCTCAGTTTGTGTATCAAAGTTGGGGTTGTCGTCGAGTGTTTCAGTAATCAACTTTCCTGTCTTAGAAATGTCAAAAATTGCAGCAGTTAGTAGCAAGCGTTCATCGAATAATTGCCACTTAGTGCCTATTTCAACCTGTTCAGAAGTCATGGCATCAAGCTTCATACCGTCATTAATATCACGGTCATCATTGAGCGTGTCGCTTCTTTGCGGCTCAAACCCTTCGGAATAACTAAGATAGAACGTTATTTGTTCATCAGGATGAAATAACACCCCAGCTTTCGGTAAAAATGACTCGTTATCGGCATTTTCTTTACTTTGCTTATCATAGCGACCACCGAGCGATACTTGCCATTGTTCGTTTACAGTGATTAAGTCTTGTAAATAAACACCGTAATAATCATACTCACTGGTGTAAAGAGAATCGTCAGTTTTGTAGCTAATATCTGGGCGGCTAGGTTCTATTTGCCCTGCTGTATAGTTGATAGAATCTGCTTTCACTTTCAATTGACCGTAATAATAATCCAGTGAGTTGATACCAATTAATAGCTGGTGGTCAAGGTCTGCAAGGGTGAATTCTCCAACAAAATCAATAAATGCTGTTTTGAATTGCCAGTCGTCAAAGCGGTCATATGGGTTAGAAGTATACGAGTCACCTTCTGAGAAGGATGATGCTTTTTTGGGAGATGACTCAAAACGTTGACGTTGAAAGTTTTGTTCGTTATAACCAAGTTCAACATACCATTGATCATTAAAGGCATAATTGAAGTCAATACCAGTATTTTCTACGGTGATATCGGTAAATGCCCAAGACATATCACGAATAGTTTTTTTATCACCGATCAAATTACCTTTATCATTTAACCAAGCACCCGTGTCTAATCCTGCTTCGTCATCCGTTCTGTCATAATGAAATCTTACTGTTGCATCGGCGGAAATGTCATAGTCAACTACTAAAGCACCCAAAAAGCGATCACGTGAGCGCTGTTCATTGTTTTGATATTCACGCTGATACTCAACATCTTGTTTAACAAGCACACTTCTATAACGTAATGATTCGTCGTTAGTTAATGAGCCACCAGCATCTAGCATTAATCGACTTGAGCCTTCTTGGTCAATATCGGCCCCTAAAGTAAATAATGTTGTGGCTGTTGGTTTTTTCGTCACCATGTTCACTAGGCCTCCGGGACCAGACTGACCATATAAGATACTTGAAGGGCCCTTAATCACTTCTATATTTTCCAGTATTTCAATGGGCTGTTGATAATGCGACCAATGTTGGTGACCATCTCGAAGGTAGCCATTTGAAGAACTTAATGAAAAACCGCGCAAATTGAATACTTCGCGATTACGCTGTTTTGAGCCTGCGGTCAAGCTAGCGTCGTTTGTAAGTACTTCACCTAAAGTCGTAGCAAGTTGTTCAGTTATCACTGAATTTGGAATAACAGTGACGGATTGCGATGTTTCTAATAACGAAATATCACTGCGCATAGCACCTTTGGCTTCATCAACTTTATAGTTATTAAAATAACTGCCCTTTACTTCAATAACCTCAATGGTGGTGCTATTTCCTGTGCCTTCATCGGCGATTGACGAAAAAGGCGATAGGCCTACGATAATTGCTATGCACAAAGGTGAAAACTTCATTGTTATTCCTAAAAAAAAGAGAGAGATAAATTTATTTGTGCGAATACTAATGATAATGATTATCATTTGCAATCAAAATGTGAAATTTATTGGTCACTTATTTTTAGTGTTGAACTCTTAGCGGGTAAATTTAAAGGGTTAAGTTTTGTTTAGGCGAGATTTGGCCTCGTTAGAAACGAAGGCCGCAAATTTGAATTTTGATGAAAGGTAACGCTAGACAGGATGCTATTCTATGAGAAACTCAGGGTAATGCTCATGAAGAAGTAGGTGAAGCTTTTCTTTAACTTGTGAAAAAGTAATACCGTTCATTAAGTCACTGCCCTTTGCGCGGATGCCCCAAGGTAAATACTCAAGTTTTTGTTTGTATTGTTCTTGTATGACATGCTGATAGCAACTCACCACGTAGTTTTGATTTAAATATGGCCCAGTTCGGAAAGGATTACTATGAGCATATAAACCAATAACCGGAGTACCGACCGTTGTCGCCATATGCGCTGGCCCTGTGTCAGGTGCAATAACCAAGTGGGATAATTTGAGCACAGCCAACAATTGTTTTAAATTTGTTTTTCCCACTAAATTGACAATGTCGCTTTTACTAAAGCTGATGATCTCAGTGGCTAATAATTTCTCTAAGGTAGTTGGGCCACCACAAATGACCACTTGAAATCCTAGCTGTGCTAAATAGTCAGCTGTTTTAGCGTAACCTTCACTGTGCCAATTGCGCTCGGCTTTACTTGCCGCAGGAGAAATAACCGCGATAGGTTTGCCTGAGTTTAATGATAGCACTTCGCTTGCCCACAACTCATTGTCATCACCTATTGGCATGTGCCAACTAGGGCTTTCAATAGGGACACCAATTGCGTCTGCAAAGCCCATAAAACCATCTAGTACATGTGGCTGATGTTGCGGGGCTATTTTTTTATTAGTGAAAAGCCATTGGCCTTCTTTTGCACGCTTACTGTCAAAACCAATTTTTATTTTGGCCTTAATACACCAACTCGCAAAACTCGCACGTAAAGCAACTTGCATATGTAAGAGTACATCAAATTGTTGATGGGATAATTCATTTCGTAAATCTTTATACCCCTTTAAACCTGCTTTTTTGTCAAAAACTACAAAAGTAACGTTTGGTAAATCTTTTAATAAATTGGCTTCTACTTTGCCTATCACCCAAGTTATTTTTGTTTCAGGGTAAAAACGTTGAATTTGTTGCACCATAGCGACGGCATGACAAACGTCTCCGATGGCAGATAAACGTAATAAACATAAATTTTTTGGCGCTGTTAATTGACCCAGCATAAAGGAATCACCACAATAGAGCATATAAAGTATTTGAATTGAGTCTATTATCTTGAACAAGCCAGCAATTGTAAAACCCTACCAAGAAATAATTTACCAACAAGATAATGTTTATTGTTGTTATAACGGGAATGCTATTGATAATTTCTCTCCTGAGATGCTAAATAGTCAATATTGGCAAGAGAAAAATTTGATAACGGGTAGTGCCCAAGGGCGTGGTACAACTTGGTTTGTTCAATATGATTCACTAAATTCAACGCTACCAACTAAGCAGCAATGGGTATTACGTCATTATTATCGTGGTGGACTAATCGGTAAAATAATTAATGACAAATATTTTTTCACCGGACAAAAGAAAACTCGAGCCTTCTGCGAATTCCAACTGCTAAATATTTTACAGGCATTATCACTGCCGGCGCCAAAGCCAGTGGCGTATCGAGTGACGAAGCAAGGACCTTTTTATCAAGCCGATTTACTATCTTCTCGTATAGAACATGCGCAAGATTTGGTCGGAATACTTTCGCAACGCGAGCTAGCTAAGCAAGTATGGTTCGAAATTGGTCGAGTTATACGTCGTTTTCATGATGCAGGCATTTATCATCATGATTTAAATAGCCATAATATCTTAATGGATCAGCAGAATAAGGTATGGTTAATAGACTTTGACCGAGGTGAGCAACGAGCTGTTTCTTCAGTTTGGCAGCAAGCGAATATGGCCAGATTATTGCGTTCTTTTGAGAAAGAAAAAACAAAACTGCCAACTTTTAATTGGCAAAAGTCAGACTGGCAGTTTTTGTTAGAAGGGTATTTACTCGCCGGTTAGCGGGGGATTACGTTGCAACAAACTGGTTAAGGTGACAACTTTTCTACATTTTTAGCTAATAAGCGTTTTTGAAAGTCACTCGGTGGATAACCGTATTCATTCTTAAAGCATTTCCCAAAATAACTTTGCGACGAAAAACCGGTATCCAAAGCCGTGTTAATGGCACTTTGACCTTGTGCTAATAAAAGGCAGGCTTTTTCTAAGCGAAAACGTTTTAAATATTCGGTAGGGGTGACATCTAAAACACTTTTCAATTTGCGGAAAAACTGCCGTTCACTCATCGCCATTGCTTTGGCTATTGTGTTAACGGTGGTTGAAGTCTCGCTAAATTGTTTTTCTAGTATATCACTCAGCTTTTCTATAAAAATTTCTTGTCTATTTATTTGTTCAATCGCACAAGTGTCAGTAAGTTTAGCTAAAATATCTTCATCGACATGGGCAGTATTAAAAACCTTTTGGTTATACCTTTCTTTAATAATATTTCGGATAGTTAATAAATTTTCAATACGGATCAGCAATTCTTCAACATTAAACGGTTTGGTTAAATACTCATCGACTTGATGGTTCCAGCCTTTTAATTTGCTTTCTAAGTCATGACGAGAGGTCAGTAGAATAATAGGAATATGATTAGTTATTGGATTTTCTCTAATTTCTTGCGCTACTTGATAGCCATCAAATTTTGGCATCATAACATCGCTTATAATTAAATCAGGCACTTCTTGTATCGCTAATTGCATGCCTTCTAAGCCATCAAAAGCATTGAGAACAGTGTAATTATCTACTAGGCAATTTGCCATATACTGATTCATATCGTGATTATCTTCGATGATCAGTATTTTTATTTTTTCGTCTTGTGGTTTAGTAAAATCAATATGGGTGTTTATCAGAGAAAGTGTAGGTTGTTGAGTCAAACTCATCAGCTCCATTGCAACAATATTATCTGTTTGTGTCTTTACGGAAGGTAACTCAGTTGCTCTCATTGTGCTCATTTCGTTAATAATAGGTAGTAATACGGTTACGCTCGTACCACGTTCTAATTGGCTTGTTAAAGTGATACTCCCTTGATGGCTTAAAATGAGCTCTTTAATTAAAGCTAAACCAATGCCTGCCCCCGTTATTTTTTCACTGCCTTTATTGAGCACTCTGTTGTACTTCTCGAAAACGCTGTCCAGCTGATCTTCAGGAATACCAATACCGGTGTCTACAATTTGAATATATAATTCATTATTTAAAGAACGTTTGGTTTCTAAGGTAATGCTGCCACCTGTCTCGGTATATTTAATCGCGTTAGAAAGTAAATTTACCACTATTTTTTCAAGAGCATCATCGACTAATTCAAAGTTAATATCTTCGATATTAATCGTTTGTAGCTTGATACCTTTTTCTAAGGCGAGATCGGTAAAAGCACCAACAAGTTGACTAATAATAATTCCCGTGTGTTGTATTGATTTTTGAGACATCGCTTTCACGCGAAAAGTTTCTATGTTTAGAAGTTGGTCAACCATGCGTAGTAGTCGAAAGCCATTGCGTTTAATCACTTCGATTCGATTAAACTGATTTATTTCTGTATCTGCAGTGAGTAACTGTGCGCTTGTTCCTAAGATAAGTGTCAGTGGTGTTCTAAACTCATGAGATAAATTGGCAAACTCTTCATTTTTTCTTTCAAGTAATTGTTCAACCTTTTCCTTTTCTTTAGCTAATTCTATCGTGCGCTCACTCACAGACGATTCTAATTCTTTTGCCTTGTCTTTCAATGCGTGGGTGCGGAAATGAACCATTAAATAAATACTCATTATCACTAACAATATATAAATGATTAACGCAAAGGTAGTTAACCACCACGGCGGTAAAATAATAATGGTGATACTCTTTTCGCTGCCCTTCCATTGTCCATTATTATCGGTTACACGAACTTGAAAGTGATATTTTCCTGAAGAGATATTGGTATAGTTCGCTGAAAGATTTTCCCTAGCAACATCAGTCCAATTATCATA
>Ga0209395_1001746_pt1 | contig 30013 bp, 21 predicted proteins | sample GOMGulsemesocosm_3_FD_184635 | JGI IMG/M metagenome (GOLD analysis project Ga0209395, IMG submission 184635) | Methane-oxidizing microbial communities from mesocosms in the Gulf of Mexico - GOM9D Gulf of Mexico (SPAdes) (version 2) | ecosystem: Environmental > Aquatic > Marine > Cold seeps... | reverse complement strand
CATGGCTTATTTGCACAACATTAGAGGTTTAGCGCCCCATGGCGAAAGAAGAAAATATTGAAATGCAAGGTACGGTTCTTGATACTTTACCTAACACTATGTTCCGAGTTGAACTTGAGAATGGCCACGTCGTAACTGCTCATATTTCAGGTAAAATGCGTAAAAACTACATTCGTATTTTAACTGGCGATAAAGTTACTGTTGAACTAACGCCATACGACTTATCAAAAGGTCGCATTATTTTCCGCGCTAGATAAGCCTGTAAATAACGTACGTTATTTCAAACAATTAAAAAAACCAGCAACTCTTTTAAGAATGCTGGTTTTTTATTGCCTTACATTTGTATGACTGTCTCTACTATTGACTTAACTCGCCGGCATTTCCATATGAAAAGCATTAAGTTTGTTACCATCAAGATCTCGAAAGTAAGCAGCATAAAAGCCACTCATCTCACCACGAAGACCTGGCTTTCCTTCACACGTTGCCCCAAGGGTTAATGCCTTCTTATAAAATGCATCAACTTGCTCATTAGAATCAAGCATAATGGCGATCATAGTACCATTACCTACCGTAGCTGCCTGACCATCAAAAGGTTTAGTTATTGAGAAACCTGCACTATCCATACCTGTTGACCAAGCAATAAATTGTTCATTCTCTAAAAAGCGTCCTGCGCCAATGGTTCCCAAAAGTTGATCATAAAATGCTACTGCTTTATCAAAATCATTAGTGCCTAGTGTGATATATCCAATCATCTGTTTTCCTCTTCCTTTAGTTAACTCTCATTAATTTTTAATATGCTAAATAGATAAAGTTGTTTTCCACTACATTAGCGAGTAAATGAAGTTATCATTTTTTTATCAAATTGTGATGCGTTAATACTTAATTCTTTGTTAGCAATTATGTCGTTAACATCTTGTAGATGTTTTTCAATGCTCGATAAGGTAATGGTATTATCATCAAGTTTATAAACTTGTATTTGACATTGATAATAAAAAGATAAAATGGTCAATGCTGTTTCATCACCCTCTTTACCCGCAGCTTTGACTTTTTTAAGTTTACGGTAGATCAAATTTTGTAGCTGTTTTATCTGCCACACGTAATATATTTCCTTGAAAAACGCACTGTTTTTAACACTATGTAAAATAGCCGCATTAGCCAAAAGAGCTAAAATGACACCTAATAAATTGTATCTAAAATTTGTCTCTGACTCTGCCGTCACTTCATCACTAGTTGCATTAGCCGCAGTATTAGTAATATCAGCAGTGACTTGTATTATCTCGCTGTCAACAACCGTTGAAAACAAACTAATAAAAATGCTGCCAAACAATAGGGACAACACCAATAACGAGGCAATAAAGCCCACAATAACAATGTTTAAGTTTTTTCTATAACGTGATTTATCTATATCAATTAATTGCATGTGTTTACTAAAATTCCTGCTTATCTAAAAATGATGAAAAAGTAATACTTAAAAGAATACTTAAACGTAAAAAATTAAATCCGGTTGTTGGCGCTATATTATCATTTTTCAGGCGTTGAGCCTAAACGTAAGCCCGAATGTCTTTGTACTTTTGCCCTAACTCCCTGCTGCCAAATACTTTGGTTAGCGGCTATGGTTAGCTGTTTTTTAGCACGGGTGATACCGGTATAAAGAAGTTCGCGGGATAGTAACTTACTCCCTCGGCCTTGTTTACCTTGTTGATTATTTTGTGTTGATGAAATTACCAGTGCAACATGGACAAACTCACTGCCTTGAGTTTTATGAATGGTCATTGCATAAACACTTTCAAAGTTGGGTAAACGTGACGGTAGTATTTGTCGGATACAGTGTAACGCTGCAGGGCCCTTTTCAACACTTTGCCCCCCAGTGTTATCCTTCTTGTCGCTATTATCTTCAAAGCACGCCATCAAATGTGTTTTCCCCTCTTGGTCAACAACGCGCCATATAATGCCAATATCCCCGTTATATAGACCTAGACGGTAGTCGTTTTCATTTATCATGATAGGTTGGCCATGATAAAGCGGTTGTTGCCTTTGTTGGTAGGGGGCGATATTTTTACCCAGATATCCTTTGATCAATTCATTCACTTGCTCAACACCATACTCACCTTGCCTCGTAGCACAAAGCACACGAAATTGAGCTAACAAAGCAAAGGCTTCTTTGACATCAGTGCAAGTCTCTATCGGTTGGTAATATTGCTTAACTAAAGGTGCTAACCAATGCGTTAACTCCCCTTGCGCCATGGATAATTGCGCGTTCTTTTTATCTTCTACTTGATTTGAATGGGCTTCAGCCAGTTGACTCTGGTATAACAGCTGCCAGCTGGTTGTTGTATCACCATTAATCACACTATTTGCTAGCAAACCAATACCGCCTTGACCATCGAAGCGTCTTGATTTAACTAAAAACGTTAAATAGTCATAATGAGTACTATGGCCTATTTTTTCATCTGATTGTTCATCTGCTTCGCTGTCTATTTTTCTATCAGAGAAAGCATCACAAAGTTGCTTAGTACTAAGCTGGCACACCTGACTTAAATAGTTATTATTTTTGTCACTAAAACCGCCATGTGGTCGTGGTGCAATATCAGCTAAGACGCTACCTGCGGCAACAGACGGTAATTGGTCTGCATCACCCAATAATATAACTTTTGCATTGGGTTTCAATGCGCGAAATACCCGAGTCATTAACGGTAAGTCGACCATAGATACTTCATCTATTAACACAATGTCATAATCTAATTGATTTTCTTCATGGTGCTTAAAGTTTGGTGAATTGTGTAATACACCTAACAGCCGATGAATGGTTTGTGCTTGTGTCGGAATTGCCGCCAGTACTTCTGCATCAATTAAGTCATTAAAGCCCGTTACTGCATCGACAATAGATTCAGATAAACGCTGAGCGGCCTTACCCGTTGGCGCAACCAGCGCTATCTTTAAAGACGAACTCAAAGAGCTTCCCAGTGATGCTTCCTCTTTTTTACTTTCTTGATGCAGCATCACTAGCGCAGCTAATAATTTAGTCACAGTGTAGGTTTTACCTGTACCAGGACCACCTGCGATAACACTAAAATTTTTATTGATAGCATTCGCTACTGCCACTTTTTGCCAATCAATTTCTGTGGTATTGGTGTCAGAGTCTTGTGATGAGTCGTCCGGAAATAGCGCCGTGATACATTGGTGTATATGGTTATTATCATACAAGCTTTGCTGTGCAAGCCGTGTATTGATGGCCAAGCCTAAGTCACTTTCGAAAGTAAAGTATCGTCGTAGATATAACTTTTCATCGTGAAAAACGAGTAATTGATTATCAGATTCACTGAGTTTAAGGTCACTAAGCATAGTTTTTAGCTGCTTAAAGGGAGCAAAAACAAAACCTGCGTGACTTAGGTTTTTACTTAAGTCGACAGGCTGTTCAGCAGTTAACTCATCAGCTTTATCAGCATGTAAAACAAAGCCTTTAGCCCAGTGTAGGTCAGCTACCTCCTGTAATGGCAGACAGCTATGCCCAGCACGTAAACTTGCATGTAATGCTAAAAACAGGTGAAATAAGTTACTGTGCTTTTCCTGCGCTTCTTGGTTCTGTATTTCTAGGGACTGTTGGTCTTGAGCTAATGCTTCTTCTGACTTATAAGCTAAGGCGCTGATCATTTCTTTTGCAAAAAAGTAATCAATCGCTTCTACGCCGTAGATGGTTTCTTTAACTTGGTTAAAATGACGATAAATAGGATTAGTCATGCTGTACTCCTTGAGCATTACTAACAGCTAATTCAGTTTGACCTGAAAAGAGGCTGTCAAGGTTGCCAAGTTCTTGCTCGGTAATGTGACGATAATAAACACCTGCGCCTTGATAATCAGGATCCGTTGTCATACCACGTAAGTATAAATAATACACACCACCAAAGTGTTGCTGAACATCGTAATCTAGAAGTGTTTGTGATAAATAGCGATGTAAGGCTAAGGCATAAATAAGATATTGAAGATCATAATAGTTTTTCTCTACATTATCGCGTAATGCATCGAACTGGTAATCTTGAAAAGAGTCGCCCAAGTGAGTCGACTTATAATCGCTCAAGTAATATTTCCCCTCAAATTCGAAGATTAAATCGATAAAACCATGCATCATGCCAGAGAGTTTTTTATAGCTCGGCAGCATCACTGGATTATAAGCACGTTTGTTTTCATGCCCCTGAAGGCAATTTCGGTGATCGGTTAACAATTTAGCCAATGCTTGGGTGCCCTCACCTTGCATTGGGAAATAAAACTCGCTTTCCCGTAAGGTTTTTTCAAGGGAGATATCGGCAAGTCGGCCAATCTTTTGACAATCTATGTTTTGAATGAAAGGCATGTTAATAGCCTGTGTTAGCCAGTCGGTTAAGTCATCTTCGGTAAACTCAGTTACTTGGTTAACATTTAAATCGCCGTATTTTAATAGGGGGTCGGCAGCACTTTCTTGCCAATTAGGCTTTGAAAAATCAATATGCTCTAAAATATCATGCAATAAAATACCTGTGTGAGCGCCTTTTGCTAGTTTAAAACAAATTTGCTCAGTGTTATTCAGCTCCTCAACTTCCATAGTAGAGTTTTCAATATCTCTATCCGGGTTCGATACGCCAGCATGTCTAATATTTCGACTTAATGCAGAAAAAGAACTCAACCACCAATTTCGCTCTATGTTACTGGTGAATTTACTGACGACGGTTTCAAGTGTTGCATCATTAGCTGATGAGTTGTGAGTTAATGAAGAGGTGGCTAATGAACAATTACCTTTATGAATATCAATTAAAGTCTCATCAGTGACACTATCAAAGCTTACTTCACGCAGTCCAATAGCCCCAGGCGCATTTACCTTAAGGTTTTGTAATGTAGTCAACAAACTACCTTCTTCTGCGATTTGTAGTGTTTTTCCTAACGGTGATAAATGAAAGGCATCAAAACCACAACTAAACACATAACAGCGACGTTCTGCGCGTGTGATGGCTACATAGAGTAAACGAATGCTTTCAGCATAGGCTTCGTCACTCATGGCTTTTTTCGCGTCGGTTGAGCCATCAAGGCTCAAACATAACTTTCCTTGTGCATCATGGTACTCAAGGTAACTTACAGACTTTACACCAAATTTAAGTGGGTCTTTGTGTCTGCAAGCAAACGGGATAAAAACGTTAGGATATTCAAGGCCTTTTGAACCATGTTGGGTGATTAAGCGAATAAGATCGCCATCACTCTCTAATCTAAGTTCAGCTTCGACTTCATTCGTTTCAAGATAACACTGTTGTTCAAACCAATGTAATAACTCCTGACCTTGGCTTAAACGTACACTGGCCGCTTGCAATATTTCAAACAAGTGCAATAGATTGGTTAAACAGCGATCTTTATCCTGCGCCGGTACATCCAAGTGTTGATGCATCAAGTTAATGGCCATGGTGATAAAACCTTGCCTTTGCCATTGCTGTCTATAATCAACAAAAGCAAATTTTAACGTTTGATAAGCAATTTCATTTTCTTGCAAATGATGCAGTTTACTCCCGTTATAACCTAATAAACCACAGGACAGCGCGGCAACAAATAAACGTTCATTTTCAGGTAAAAGGATACCCTTTAATAAGCTCAATAATTGCTTGGCTTGTTGCGAATGAAATAAATTAGCACGATCAGATAAAAATACACTATCAAGTCCTGCTTGCTCTAATGCGTGCTTAATATCACGTGCTTCTGCGCCATCCCTTACTAAGATGGCTATATCTTTTGGTTTTGTTATGGTGCTGGTATCGCTCAGTAATTTTAAAATTTCAGCTGCACACCACTTTGCAAGTACCGGCCGTGAAGACTGGGTTACTTTCCCCTCATCCTGTTCAGTATCGCTAAAATGAATAAACTGCAATGCTTTGCTGCTGTCATCTAAGTCAGTCGCTATCGAGCCTTGCTGTTTTTTACCAGCAAGCACTGGTAAGTACGGAATGCCATAACCAAAAACACTTTCAATGCCTTGATTACCAGGGCTAGTTTGCTCTTGCTTCGTATCCATTGAACTTGCCGCTAACTTATCGGTAACGAGTTCATTGGTTAAAAAGTTATTGCTAAAAAGCTGGTTGTATCCTTCAATCATTTCTGGGGTTGAACGCCAGTTGGTATCCATCAACCAGTGATAATCGCAGCCATTACGTGCATTTAAATAAGCAAAGATATCGCCACCACGAAAACCGTAAATAGCTTGTTTAGGATCGCCAATTAAGAACAGTCCGGCTCTGGCTGCCGTTGCATGTTCGCCATAATAGATTGCTTGTAAGATACCAAACTGCTTAGGATCGGTATCTTGAAACTCATCAATTAACGCCACAGGGTATTGCGCTAATAGCTGCTTTGCTAATTGATCATCATGCTTATTACTAAGGCAACTTGCTAAGGTATTAATCAGATCATCAAAGTCTAATAAATTAAGCGCTTGTTTTTGCTCAATGACTTTATCTCGAATACTGTAAATAGCCGACTTAACAATACCATACGCTTTGGCTTTATTGACTTTAGTGCCAATTTTCTTTAGCTGCTCTTTCACTTGTTTTATCGGTTCAAACGCTTCAAGCAACTCAGTTTTATGCACTGATCTCGCATAACGTTTACCATCAAAAAATGCATCAGGCATTTTGCTGCTGCCTTGACACAAATCATTAATAGATATTTCACCGGTAACAATATTCTCAAGCCATGAAAGCAATAAAGCTAACTCTTCTCGCCTTTTCGCTTGATCTGCTCCTTTTTTTACTAGAATAAGTGCAGCTTCAAGCAACTGAGACTGTGCCACTAAAGCAAGTTGCGCTGTTTTAATAAGGCTGCTGAATTCAGCAATGATGCTTTCAGGGTCGACCACCGATACTTCGCTAGTATGCCCTATTGCTTTACTAAAGCTTGATAAAAAGCTCTCAGGTGTTGGCCAAAAATTAGCTAACAACATAAAGCTGACATCATCAGATTTGGCTAGACTTCGATACCAGTCTTGGCATACTTGCAGGGTTATCTCCGAAGAGTTCGCCGCCATATTGGCATTAAAAGGTAAACCACTAGTGAATGCATATTGATTTAATACCCGCTGACAAAAGCCATGAATGGTAAATATTGCCGCTTCATCTAAAAATAATAATGCACGTTTTAATAAAAACTCTCGTTTTAGTAAAAACTCACCTTTGTTGGCTTCAATATACTCATCTAACTTTGCATAAAATGGCTCATCAATACAAAGCTGTTGCCAGTTATTTAGTGCATCTCGTATTGTGTTATCAATGCGACCTCTTAGCTCTTGTGTGGCATCCTTAGTAAACGTCATCAGCAATATTTGCTCAACGGTTAACTCTCGCTCTAGCAACAAACGTAAATAGATCCGGGTGATATTATAGGTCTTACCTGTACCAGCGCTGGCTTCTATAAGGTGTTTACCCGTTAAAACAAGTGAGGATGCATCAAGATTTTTAAGTTGAAGGTCATTGCTGTTCTTTGTTTGAGACTTTACAGCTGCAGCCATGTTAGCTTGAGTCATTATTTTATCTCCTTGGCAACGCCGCTGGATGCACTTGGTGCTTTTTTCTTTTTACTGGCCGCCTGCTTAACTACCATTTGATAAATATCTTGATAAATAAATTCAAGATCACTTTGGTGTGATTGATATTCAGGGCACTGAGGCCAAAAATAAGCGAGATAGTCATCTTCACTTAAGCCGCGAGTATTCATATCACCTAACCATAAGCGTTCAAATCTAGCTTGGTCCATTTCAATGACTTGACCACGTTTTTTGATGAAAACTTGCTCTGCAATATCACCATTGAGTAACAATGCTTGTTGTTGGCCTTTAAAAAAGAGCGAAAGAATATTAATCAACCTTTGTTTGGCATCAGGAATAGTATCGAGGCGATACTGCTCCACTTTTTGTGCCTTGGTATTAAAATATAAACCGATTGAGCCAATAACTTTTGAGAGCTTCTCATTTTCATCAATGGTGCTAACGTCACTGGCATAACTTGCTTCATTTTCAAGATGTTGCTGCTGCCATACTTGCAAAACAAGCTGTTGTAGGTACAGAGTAAACTTATCTTTTGCCTTGGCACTTGAGCTTCGATAATAGACAAGCAAATCATGTTTTACCGGAAATTGCACAGTAACTGATAACTTACGTCCATCAACATTGAGCGTAATATTGCTATCAATTAGCGCTGGGTTATCACAATTGAGCTGCATGATTTCATCACAAAACTGCGCAACATCTTGTTGATAATCTTTAAAAACTGATTCTGTTGTTGGTAAATCAGGGAAGTAGCCTGATAAACGGGCATGTTTGATTGCTTTATCTGCTATCTGAGTGGACAACTCATCAGTTGACACACTACTCAATCCTGCGTGCAATTCTTCTTTAAGCAAGTCTTGACGCAGTAAATAACTCTGTAGACGGTCAACAGTAAAAGGCTCTACATCATCAAGTAAACTTTTATCTTGTTCAAAGTATAAGTTGAGTTGCTGCTGAGCGAACATCTTGGCCGGATGTTGATAAAAACCGGCTAGTTGGCTACATGATAAGGTTATCACCTCGTCGCTCACTGCTACTGCTTCTGGTATGGCTAAATGTTCAGGTTCACTCTGTTCACCGCTACTTATCTGTTGCCCAAGTGCTAACCAGTTGGCATCAAAACTTGGCCATTGCCCTCGATAATTATCTGGACTGAATGCTTGCATGGCTAGTTGATAAACTTGGCTTTCTTCCTCATCGAAGCGCCAGCCATATCCCTGCGTTAAGTACTCCATTAGCTCTTTAACCACTAAAGAGGGTTGCTTCTCATTGTTGTTTTTTATGTTTCGGCCTTGGTAACTTAGGTATAACGAACGTCTTGCAGAAATAATAGCTTCTAGGAATAAGTACCTGTCATCACCACGACGTGATCTGTCTCCTAGTTTTGCTGGACAAAGTGACATTAGATCAAAACCAAGTGGCTGACGTTGCCTCGGGAATTCACCATCATTGAGCCCTAATACAGCGATAACTTTAAATGGAATGCTGCGCATCGGTAACATTGAGCAAAAGGTCACCTGGCCAACCATAAACTGTTTACTAGCATCGCCCTGACTGAAATGTTGTGTTAAATAATCAACAACGATGAGTAACGAAATATCATCTTCATAGTGAGCATGGTGACAATGCTCAACTAGGCCTGCAATGGCTTGTTCAATAACTAACAGACTCGATTCGTTACTGATATTGTCGGCATCAACTCGACTAAATAAACTGCTAAGTTGCTCAAGTAAAAAACTTTGCCATTGACTAGCCGTGCGTGACCTTTGTAAATTTTCACTAAAGTATTGTAGTTGCTCAATAAACAACATCAATTGACCTAGTAAGACAGCATCAGCGCCTTCTACATTGCTAAGCAATAATTGCTCTTGATAAACATGTTCATTGTCTGCAAAAGCAAAACCACGTAATAATCGTGACAAACCTTGTTGCCAAGTAAATGCGGCGGTAGCTTGTTGCCCCAATAATGATTGTTTATGGCTAAGATCTAAACCCCAATGAACACTCGCTTGTTCAAGCCAGGCCGATATTTTATCAAGTGCTTCTGCGTTTATCGAAAACTTGCTTGCCATGGCAGGTAGACGTAAAAAAGCTAACAACTGTGAGACGCCAAAACGACTATCTGGCAGTGTTAATAATTCTGTAAAAGCCGCAACTAAAGGATCGCTATCTTTTGCGCTTCTATCGGCAATAGAGCAAGGCAATGGCGGTACTTCGCCTGCGATATCTTGCCAACCACGGGTAAATACTGCGTTAACATACGGGGCATATTGTTCAATTTGAGGGCACATAACCAAGATATCTTTAGGTGTTAAACTTTCATCTTGGTTAAATTGATGTAAAAGGTAATCATGCAGCGCTTGAACTTCCCTTAGAGCGCTGTGGCAACTGGTTATAACAATGGAGTCATCTTTAAGAGTAGCACTCCCTTGTTTATCCTCTTCATCACTGTCTTCTTGCCTTGCATCGGTAAGGGAAAGAATATCATTTTGAACTTGGTGTAGAATAGTTGCCTTAACATTGTCTTCAAGCTGAGGCTGATCTCTTTTTGCCCTTTCAAATAACTCAATATCGATAGTACTGTAGTCTTGTAACATTGAGATGAACTCACGTCCTTGTTGGCCTAAATTGGCTAATAAAGGATTCCCGACAAAAGTCTGTGGTTCTTCAATATCTACTGCCCATTTTGACAAAGTCTTTAAAGCATTCTTTTCTGTGACAATGTCTCCCCAGTAAGAAAAACAGGGATTGAGATGAAAGAAGTGGACTTCAACATGTTCACTCAAGGCGTTGATAAAATCCAACCACATCGGTGCCATGGTATTGAGACCAAAAAAACTAATACGTGGTGGAATAAGTGACTTTTTCTCTTTTATATTGGCTATAGCATCACTTAATAATTCGACCGGATTATATGCTAATTGTTCGATTAACAAACGCCATAATTTACCTTGCCACTTGTGTTCACTTGTTTGAGTTTTCTCTAAACCTTCAAGTTCAAAATTCCCCTGCTGCCAGCAGTCTAACCATTGCGGTCTAAATATTAAGTATTGCTCATATAAATCGGCTAATTGTGTTGCTAATTGATAGCGTTTTAATTCGGCATGTTTATCTAGCTTATTTAATGATGCACTATCTGCGTTAACGTTATCTTCACCAGCCCAATACTGAGTCGCTTGCTTAAAATCATCATCTTCAACAACTGATTCTCTCGCCAAAATATCATGAATACGCCAGCAAAGCACTTCACGGGAGTAAGGTGATTGCTCAGGTACATTTTCATCGCTAGCCAACGACCTTATTAGCTTCCACAAGAATTGCGCAGGTAACGCGTAACGCATATTCATACTAATACCACGTTCATTGGCTATAGCAAGGTTAAGCCAATGCTGCATACCTGCATTTTGAACGACGATAACTTCTTGATTGAATACACCTAGGGGAGAAAGTTGAGAAATCTTGTTGAGTAACAGTAACAAACTTTCCATTTTGTTGGCTGGATAAAGGTAGATCAAGGTAACGCCTTAGTGAGCTAAATTTAAGCTTAATTTTGTTGATAAAACTAAAGCTAAATTTAACCACAAGGCGAAGCTGAACACTAGTAAAATCAGATAGCTATTTACCCATGTTAACTATTTTATTCTATTGAATGAAGTCTAAATATCGTTGATATAAATCGCCTAGCATTGGTACTTTGTATTCTTGACCTTGGATGGCAGAATACAAACCGACAACCCAGGCTAAGATAACACCTATATTAAGTACCCAGCCAATTAAAGGGATTAAAGAAAGTATCGCCCCGGTAATAATTAAGCCTAACGATTGACGTAAATGGAAGCTGGCTAAAGAAGATTGGTGTTTATCATAGATAATCATCGCAACCACCCAACCTATTAAAGTGAAATAGCTGATCACTGCAACTAAGGTTGCCATTCTATATCGCTCTGCTAAGCTCATTTTCTTCTCAAAAACATTATCATAATCACTTGGGATATGTGGCATAACAAGCACTCCGTAGCTAATGTTAAGAAATATTACCTAAGCGCTATAAAGCTAAGCCGTGAGCTTAATAATTTCGCTTAGGTCTACTCTAAACTTAGGAAAAATAAGCTCGTTAAACAAGGAGTAAAATTTATATAGCGCTTAATCTAACGGCTAATTGTTTCAATTTTATGAATAAAATAATGTGAATGTTTTTAAACTTGGTTTTTGATTGCGTGACAAAATTGTTGGTACTGTTGCTGCATTGTTAATATTAACTTTTTCTGTGCCTGTGGCGACAGTGTTTGATATGACAAACTATTGTAACTAGCACTGAGTCGCGTAAACGCGATGGCCAGCTCTGGGCATTGTGCCCTTACCTGTTTAGCAAAATCATTGACTGTCATACCAGCAGGCTTTTCAAGGCCCTGCTTTGCCAATTTCATTAAACCCTTTAAGTAAATTATCTGCCACTTCGTTTGTTGTATTTTATTTCGTTTAGTTCGATTCAGTAGATGCAAAATATACATAAGCATCCCCATGCTAACGATCAATGATGTCGCAATTATTAGTGCTAATTTCCATGGGAGCATGTTACCAAACCAACTTTTTAATAAGTCATATTGTTGCTCCGAGGAGAAACCAACCACCCAGCGTGTCCATTTATAATCCAGTGCATCGAATTGCAAACGTAAGGCATTTAAAAAGGCACTGTTTTTAAAACGATATAAGCTAAACAAGTCGCCACTCATCGCTGACTGCTGTTGTAGTAATTGTTCTGACCAACCCGAATTAACACGTTCTGGATCTACAGCACCCGTCGGGTCAACACGCAACCAACCTTTACCTTCAACCCAAATTTCTGACCAAGCATGAGCATCATATTGATAGATACTTAAATGTCCTTTATCTTTTGAGCCACTGTTGTTAGAGCCTGCATTCGAGTCTGAGTTACCTGTTTCATTAAATTCCCCTCCTAAATAACCGGTAACCATGCGTGCTGGTATACCTGATGCCCGCATTAAAAAAGTAAACGCGCTAGCATAATGCACACAAAATCCAGCCTGAGTGTCGAAAAAGAATTGGTCTAAACTGTTATTTTTTAATAATGGTGGCTGCAAAGTATAAGAATAGTTTTGTTTGTTTATCAGTGATAATACTGCTCGAGCACGTTTTTCTGGCTCAAGGTAATTATGCTTTAATTGCAATGCTAATTGTTCAAGTCTTGGATTACTGCCTGAAGGGTAATTTAAATTAGCTCTCTTACTCTGCTCAGATATCTCTAATGCCAGTGGTGCAGTCAAGTAGCTTGTTAATTTATATGACTTAGTTTGCGTGATGATACTTGAGCTTTTGAAGGTATAATCATTCAGTGCCATCACCCCAGTTTTTGACATGGTTCCAACAGTATTTGCCGGCGCTAATGCAAATAAATAACGCTGAAAACTCGGTTCAGTAATTACCTGATACGTTACCGGAGCTACCTTGGTTGAACTTGCATCAAACCGAAAGTACTTTTTATAGCCCCCTATATTGTCGGTTTTTGTATTAGTCTTAAGCTGAGGCATCTTAGTTCTATTGCTGATTTTTTGCCTTGTCCATTCTCTACCGTCATAATCTTCAAGCACCATAGCGCGCCAATATAACTGTGAATAACTGGGTATTGGTTGCCCATTAAAATCAACGCGAAAGGCGAGTTTAGTTGAACGCGACAAATTAGCTATATCCCCTGGCTTTACCGTGTCTGACAAACCCGTTTTTGCTGAGTTTGCCAAAGGGACTTTCCAAAATGGTGATAGGCGAGGAAATACCAAGAAGAGCACAATAGCTAGCAACATACTTTGAACAAGTAAGACGGAAACTACTTTAATATTCGGCGAAAATGCCTTTTCTGATGAAAAGAACTGCAATAATACCGTCAAATTAATAGTCAACAGAACTAAGGTTATGATACTGAAAACTAAATCCTGCCTAAAGATAAGTGAAGAGGCTAAAACAAACAATCCCAACAGTTGCAGCTGATAAAAATCGCTACGTTTCCTTAACTCGAAGGCTTTTAGGACATAAGAGAAACACAGTAAATGTACCATACTCAACAACAGTCCTGCTTGTTTCGCCGTGATAGCAATAGCAAAACAACCTAATAAGGCAAATATCCCCAGCAATAAGGGTGACATCTTTTTAGATGCTGCGTTAAGTTTAGAGTTGGTGTTATTTTGGCTGAGTTTTTTATGTTTATTTACGCTTCCTCTGTCTTTATTTTGATGTAATAAATAGCCTTGCCAAGCAAGAAGAAGTGAAATGATCGCAAACATCCATGGACTTAATTCCAAAGCAATAACGGCAATATTTAGACACTGACATACCCATAATAACAAAGCATTTTTGGGTTTTAACTGAAAATGACTTTTATGCTGGGCAGATGAATTAGTTTTATTCTTAAAAAAGATCATCAATACATGGCCAAAGCAGTTAAACAAGCTTGTTGGTGGTTAGCACCTGAGTTAGGTGAAATGTTACCTTGCTTATCAGTTAGCCCACCAGAAAGTGCTAACCCGAAAGCTTGGTTGGTTGCTGTTAATTCACCAATGAGGAAACTTAAATACGCTAATTTAATCTCTATATCGTTACTTGGCATCTCATCTAACCTTAGCCATTGCAATTGCCCTTGGCTTGCTTGATAGTGTTTAGAAAAGTGTCCCTGCCCTTTGGCTAGTTGTTTCCATGCGGTTCTTGCTCTTGATTCCCCTATAACAAAACTTTTAAGCTCTGAAAAGTCATCCGTGCCAACAATATTAGTTGTTTGATAGCTTTCCATACTCGGCTCATCTGGTTTACTGCCCAACTGAAATTGGCCCGAGACTAAGGTTTTGGGTTTTGGGTAAATTATCGCATAGTGGCCAAAATCAAGTACGGTTTTACTTTTAAAAATACCCAACGAATACTCACTAAAAACAGTGACTCTGCCTAAAGGGTGTTTACCCCGCTTAGCGGTTTTAAAAGCTAAATTAACCTGATTGCCACCTTCCTTACATTGCGGTACTTTTTGAATCTGGCTATTGTCAGAGCCACTTGTGAAATGAAAATTTAAATCATAGTGAGTTTTGTTAACCCTTATTTGAATTGGGAAGTACAAAGTCGTCTCTGCAAAGCCTTGCTGCTCCGCATCACTGTAAAAACGTAATTGTGAAAAGTTATAAAAGCTATGCAACATGACACTGATAAACAAACTTGCTAATAAATAGCTAAATAATAGAATTATATTATTTTGATAATTAGTACCAAGTAAAAAAACCAACATGACAATAGCTAAATAGGCCAAACCAAAACGCGTTGGATATATCATGATATTACGGCTATTTAAACAGTGCTCCCTATTGGTAGGGATCCTCTTTGACAACCAACTATTTAGTTTTTGTTTGAAAAATTTCTTAATCATAATGCTTAATAATAATTCTTAATGATATTGAGTACTGAAAAAACTGACGGTTTTGCCATCGTTTCCTCCCTATTAATGACCAAGAGGATTTAGTACATCAACACACTTAAGTATTTGATTGGCAACACTGTTATTATCAATATGGTTAGCCCCTAGCTGCTGACTTGGCTGCATTTCCAAACGATGCTGGCAAACCACATAAAATACAGCCTGTACATCATCGGGTAATACATAGTCTCGATTATCAATAAAGGCCATCGCTTTAGCTGCTTGTAATAATGCTTTTGAAGCTCGTGGTGATAGAGGTTTACAGTTGATCTCTTGTTCCTGAGTCATTATCTTAGGAGATGCTTGATTCTGACCGCTGTATGCTCGTCTGCTGACATGGCTTAAGGCAATGATATATTCAATAACATCATTTGAAACAGTTACCCGTGTAACTGCCTCCTGCATCGCTATTAACTCCGCTTGGTCAATTACTTCTTGAGTCTCGGTAGTAACATCTTTGTTTATTTGATTAGTGCGCTGTGTTGTATTAAGTAAAATTTTCTTTTCAGCTTTGAGATCTGGAAAACCTAAAGATAAACGCATCATAAACCTATCAAGTTGTGATTCTGGTAATGGATAGGTACCTGCATGGAATAACGGGTTTTGGGTGGCAATAACAAAAAAAGGCGTGGGAAGTTCATGTGTTATGCCATCAATACTTACTTGTTGTTCTGCCATCGCTTCAAGTAATGCACTTTGTGTTTTAGGGCTAGCGCGATTTATTTCATCGGCTAAGACCACTTGATTAAAAATAGGGCCTTTATGGAGTTCAAAACGGTTATTTTCATTATCGAAAATGGAGAAACCAACTACATCCGCTGGCAATAAATCATTGGTAAACTGTGTACGTTGATAACTTAAGCCTAGTGTGGTCGCTAAAACGTGAGATAAGGTGGTTTTGCCCATTCCTGGTAAATCTTCAATTAATAAGTGGCCTTGAGCAAGTAAGCAGGCAAGCGCTAATTTGCACTCCTGTGGTTTACCTAACACGACACTTTCAATTTTAGCTAAGATAGCGGTGATGGATTGTTGACTGGATTGTACATTGTCGATAACTGGTGGCGTTTGAGGCATAAAAAAACGTCTAATAATCAAGTGTTAATTAGACGTTTTATCATGTATTGCTTATAAAGGGAATGACTTCCCCTTATAAAGCTAAAGTCACTTAGCTATTGACGATGAGTTTAACTTTTTAAATTACGTCTGTTGACAACTGCTTCATTAAGTTGGCTTAATAGCAGCTCGGTATCATCCCAACCGATACAGGCATCAGTAATACTTTGTCCGTATACTTTTGCTTTACCATTAACTAGCCCTTGATTACCTTCAACTAAATGACTTTCTACCATAACACCAAATATATCATCGTTACCTTCGCTAATTTGTTCACTGACATCAGTAGAAACTAACATTTGATTTTCGAATTTTTTATTTGAATTGGCGTGACTAAAGTCGATCATCACTTTAGTGTTTAAATCACCTGTTGATAATTGCTCAGTAACGGCTTTAACACTTTGAGCATCAAAGTTAGTCGTTCTACCACCGCGTAAAATAATATGACAGTCACTATTACCTGTTGTTTCAACAATTGCAGCATGGCCAAACTTTGTCACAGATAAAAAGTGGTGTGATGCAGCAGCAGAGCCAATAGCATCGATAGCAATTTTAATGGTACCGTCGGTACCATTTTTAAAACCAACTGGACATGAAAGACCTGAAGCTAATTCACGGTGAACTTGTGACTCTGTAGTACGAGCACCTATAGCGCCCCAACACATAAGGTCGGCCATATATTGCGGTGTAATCATATCTAAAAATTCGCCCGCAGTAGGTAAACCAATGTCATTTAGCTCGACCAATAACTTACGTCCTAAACGTAAACCATCATTGAGTTTAAAGCTATTATCCATATAAGGGTCATTGATCAAGCCTTTCCAACCAACGGTTGTGCGTGGCTTTTCAAAATATACACGCATAACAATTTCAAGGCTATCTTTATACTTTTCACGTAACTCTACTAAACGTTGACCATATTCAAGTGCAGCTATTGGATCGTGAATTGAACAAGGGCCAATAACGACAAGTAAGCGGTCATCTTTGCCTTTAAGAATATTGTGTATAGCAGTTCTACCCGCAACCACTGATTTAGTTGCTTTATCTGACGCAGGAAATCGTTCCAATAATGCGATTGGAGGTAATAGATCTTTAATTTTGTTAATGCGTACATCGTCAGTTTGGTACATAGTTGCTCTCTTTACTGCTATTTCATTATATGAATGTCGATAGATACTTGGTGTTGTAGTTGCTATTGGTTTTAATAAACCTGTTTACCTGAACACTGGTTAAGTATCTTTAATTTATTCCTAATTAGGATCCCAAAAACAATCTAGCAGTGTTATTAAATGAATACCATGAAAAATTGTTGAACTGTGCACATTTTTAGACTAATCATTCTAATTTGGCTGTTAGCGCTTATATTTATAACGTTATCCGCCTTATAGATGGAGATATAATGTTAGCAGCTAGTATTCATTATTTTAACAAAGCGTGCCCTTCCGGTAATTGTTTTGCAATCCATAACGCCAATTTATGTTTCATATTAGGTTGGTCTTCACTATCAACAGCAAGAGGTTGAATAAGTTTATCGTTAACTAATAATCGATAAAGACTTTCAACCTTATCCTTGGCTGAGTTTGTCGCCGAAAACGACTTGTAACCACGGTTTACTGCATATTTTTCACCAATAGTTAATGCTTTTTTTAGTAGTTCGGCTTCATTTTTTAACTTCTTCATCGATTGTTCTCTTGGGTAATCATAATAATATTAATACCATGCGGTAAAAAATAACTTAATACAAGCGTATAAACATAAATAGCCATGATTAGTAAATAAGATTAATGGTATGAAAGTTTTCAGTTACAGATTTTTACGTTTTGCTAAGTTTTCTCTTGATTTATATCATCTTTATCTGCTACAAAGTTCGTATAATTCTACTTATTATTCACGCTAAATCGAACTTTAATATAACGTTAGAGATCGAATTTAAACTTTCACTTACCTATAATTGGTGTAACTATGCCTATATCCCGTACTAAAAATTTACAACATAAAGTTTATATCCCCTCTTCAGCACGAGAAAACCAATACTTAATGGCAAAAATTCCATTAACTGATGAGCTTCTTGAAAAGTTTAGTCACTTAGTTGATGAAAGCGCCGATGCTCCTTATGAGAAGCTTTATCAAACGTTAGCTGACGATTTTTTTGCAATTAACGATAAGTTGGAAATTGAAAGCACACAGTTTATAGCGAATGACAAGTTTGCTCGTGTACGTTATAGCCCTGAAAAGCTAACCGCGCAAACAAAGCAGCAAGTGTTGTTTTTATATAACCCTAAATACCATACCAGCCAAAACACTTTTATTAATGGCAAAAATAAAGCGAAGAAAATTACTTTAGTCTTTTTGCCAAATGGTAGTGACATTCGTGGCCAATCTGCCGAGTTTCATAAAACAGTTAAGCGAGCAATTGAAAGCTTTTCTAAACAAACGTCCATTAACCTTGAAGATATTCGAATTTGTGATCATCAACACTTAACCTATGATTTATTTGCTAAAAACAAAGGTATTGAAGGTAGTCAGGCTCATAAGTTTCGTCCAATGACAGACAGGTACTTAGCGGATAAGGTTAGTTTACCAAGCAATACCGATGCTCTCACTTATGCGATTGTAGATTTCCCAATTAATCGCAGGATCAGAGCTTTAGCGCCTCTTGATGAGAATGCTCAAGAACGTTACAACCCACTTTATAATCTTATTAGTGATACTTTTATCAATGCAGCAAAGCACTGTAACTTGAATAATGGTGCTGTTATTGCAAACGGTTTAGTACCGATTGTTCGTCGTGGTGAAGATGAGAATGTCATCACAAATGGTGAATTGTTGATGTTAGGTTATAACCCTAAACATACAAGCTGTGGTTATACTTGTAAGTGGAATTCTGCCAAACTTGTTGATAGTGTTCAACTTGTCTTTGTTGCCAGTGAGCAAGATAAAACGTCTCACGGTTATGGCAAGTTTGTAAACAACATCGAGCAAGCATTGCGTACTTTCACTGAAAAACTAGGCTTTGTAATTGAAAAAGAAGAAGTAATGGTTAGATTACATCAACATGTAGGTTTTTATACTGATAAGTAAACTTTAAAAGGTAGTAACTCTACATTGGATTACTACCTTTTAGCCAATTAGTTAGTTAATGTTATATTGTTGATAAAGTTTATCGATATAACCTGATTTCACTAAGCTTTCAAATTGAGAGTCAAAATATCTAATGGCATTTTCTACCACTTTTCCTTTGTCTTTATTAGCAGTAAAGGCGAGATAAATGTTAGCTTCTGAAACACATCCTGCATTTTTTATACTTCCCTCAAGACCCGCTTTTTTCAACTCAAGTAAAGTAGTGTTTTTGGTAAACAAAAAAGTATCAATTCGGCCTTTTAGCACTTTTTTGGCATTTTGCGCCACATACCTTTCGTGGTATGGCTGAAATTGAAATTGTTCGGGGTGTTTTTTTATGTAGTTATTCAACTCTTCAATGGATGCATCAAAGGCAATACCAACTTGTTTGTTCAATAGACTCTTCTCTCCAGAAAATAGCCAGGGATCATTTGCTAAGGTAAAAAAACACATTCTTTGTATACCTACACCAAAGCGAGGAAAAACTAAGTGCGGCGCCTCTTTTTTAGCGGGAGCTAACAACGCATCATATCTCCCTTCAGAGACATACTTGATTGCTCTAGACCATGGAAAAATATCAATTTCTAATTGGTATTCACTATTTTCATAGATCTTTTTTATTAACTCCACTGTGTAACCGGCGTTTGCCCCATTTACGCAGATTTGTGGACACCAATCAATTGCTGCAACTTTAATAGTATTAACGGCAAAAGCTTTTGGTATACTGATAATAAAAGACAAAATAAAAAACAACTTCACTACTTTCATATTATTGCTCTCTGCTTAATAACCATCCATTCTCCGCGTATCAATAGGCAAGTTAACTACCTTCTGGCCCAATAAGTTATTTCTTGTTCGGTGAGGAAGGCTTCTGCTTGTTGGCCCTGCAATAACCCTAGTGTGGCTAAAATTCCCGCTTGAATACATTGTGGTGCTACTGTGGTTATAGAGCGCGGTGCATGTAATATCGGCCAACCTGTTTTAGCATTCAATACATGCCCATAACGAATTCCCGCATTGATCAAATATCGCCGAGCATCTCCGCTGGTTGCCAGTGCCCCTTGCTTAATAGCGACAATCATATCTTGCTTATGTTCAACGCCGCTACAATCAGGCGGTTCAATAGCCACTTGCCATGGTTGCTCGTTATCTCGAGGGCCAGTTACCGCTAAATCGCCGCCTAAATTGACTAATACTGGTCTTTTTGTATGCTGTTTAGCTAACAATATACTACGATCAACGGCGTACTCTTTGCCTATACCACCAAAATCTAACTGCATCTGACTCGGTAAAGAAATACTTTGTTTATCAAAAATGACTTTATGCCAGCCAACAAGCTCCAAAACCTTATTAATATCATCTTGATTAGGGAAGTGTTGATACTCTGAGCTAACACCATCAAAAGTCCATACCTTTCTGAGTACCCCTGAGCTGATATCAAAGAGTCCATCACTTAATTGATAACATTGGTCAGCGAAATTAAGTAATAAGAATGTTTCTTCATCGATGGCAATGTTTCGGCCACTACTGGTGTTTATTTGGCTGCAAACACTTTGAGTATCATAGCGACTATATTTATCTTCAATTCGCCAAACCTCGTGACTTACATATTGACCAACTAGCTCTGCTAAGCATTTATCTGGTGTTTGAATTAATACTTCACACGGACTAGCCATAGCATTAAAATTAATACCGTAGCCGTCTTTTTTCTTAGTTAAATTAACAGTGCGATTTTTTTTCATCATATTACTAAAACAATTTAAAATGAATAACTTACCTGTGCAATGATAGCATCGATAACAGGTGTAGTATCTAAGCCATTAAGTGCTTCAGGCTCTTCAAAACCACCATTTGTTGGCCTTTGATGATAATACTCTAACCTGAATGAAAGCTCATTACCGCCATTAAGAGCCACACCATATTTTGCACCGATAGTAACGGCAGACATTTCACCAATGCGGTAATCAGCACTAACAAAATCTACGGGTAATTGGTCCTCAATTACAAAAGGTGTGAAGAAGTCTGCAGCACTTTGCTGATAAAAACGAATGTGTGGCTCAATATAGCTTGCCCGACCAACAGGAATAATAAACCGAGAGTCGATGGTGTGTGAGTTAATACCCCAATCATCCCACATATAGCGATAAGAGACATCGGCAACCATATTTAACAAGCTATCATCAAAATGATATTTGGCCTGCATAAAAGTGCTTTGTTTTACCCGTGAATCGGGACGGTTTTCATAAATATAGTCCTGTGCTAAGCCTTCGGCATTTAACACACTCACTACTTTAAAAGGGTCGGTTAAGTAGCCATCAACCATTGAATAAGAATAATTAAAGGCGGTGATCATGCGTCGGTTGATAACTTGAGTAAACCCAATAAGTAAATCACTGGTGCTTTTATTTTCACTAGCCGATATTCTCGTTTTAGCAAATTCATCATCCCATTCAGGCGAGTTTGAATCGCCCACCAACATCGACGAAAGTGGTTTAGGTATGCCTCCTTCAGGCGTAAAAGTATCTGAGAAATAGCTTATTCCCATTGAAAAAGTCGAATTTTTCCTATTAAAATCATAAGCTAAATTGCCGTTTAGACCTAAAGACAAATAATCATACTCTTTAGATAAATGGCCACCGACACTGCCGGTGACATTATCCGAGACAGGCTGGGTCCATTGACCGTTAAGTTGCACTCGAGTATCGTGAAACGTATCATCTAGCGGTGTTTCACCTTCTGGTGTTCTATAGCGGCCAATACCTGAAGCACGCGTAAAAGTTTGGGCCTTTGGTTGGGCAATAGCCCCATTAGCAGAAGGTCCTGTTAACGTATCAAAAGTAAACTTTAAATTTAACACTTCGTCATTAGAAAATGTTTTTGTTCCCGCAACAATAGCCTCACCAGCCGTGACTCGATCAACTTCAGAATAAAGTAAAAAGGCGGTATCGAATTGCCATTCATCTGCCTCAATAGTCTGACCTACCGCCCCCGTAGTGACGGAAGTACCAAATAACGCACCTGTCGCTAGCGACAAGGCTGCTTTGAGGTTTATTTTTTTACTTACCTTTTGAGCCACTTCTTTTTTTATGTCCTTAGTTAAGTTATTCATTAGTTACACCCACAACCGCCACCACCAAAACTCTTTCCACCACTTGATGCTTCTTTTGAAAAATAAATATGATCATCTAACGCTGCATCAATAGGACTTGATGTGAGTGCCATTTCTTTTTTAGCCAATAAATCACGTTCCCAGGGTTCAACCCCTAGGCTACTACATGCACTGAGGCTAACAACACAAACACTCAACAAAATAACGTTCATTCTGGTTTTAACTTTCGTTTTATTCACTTTCATAAAAATCTCTACTTATCGTTATTGAAGTATTTGACGTTGTGTACTTAAGTAACTCTTTAATTTCAGTGTCATATTGATCTATTTTACCAGTAAAGAAGCTATTATAAAATTGAGACGAGCGTTATTTTAACTGTCAATCGACTATAAACGAGTGATCACTATTACCATATAATATCAGCCTAAAAAAACGATGAATTATTGCTGGCAGAATTTGTAACATCCCCCTAAGTAAACAAATTAATAAACTGTTTCCTTAATCGAGTCACAGTTAGCCAACCTCTTTTTGTAACTAAAAGCTGGAGGGACAATGGTTATTCACACAATAACATAGCGATTTCATGAAGTGTCGTTATAACTTTTAGTGCAAAAACTTTACTTTTCGGTATTGATCTTTATGTAAAAACTGTCAAAGTGAATGTAGACATTTATTCTCTGCTTTTTAGTGAGTAAGTATCCGAGGTATCGTCAGGCTCTCCCCTCTGTAAACTAAACCCTGCACACAATTCGGTTTAACTTAGCTCTTTCTCTGAGTAAGTTAACATAACAATAATTAAAGGAGTAGCGCTTCAATGTGTTCAATCTTTGGTATATTAGATATAAAAACAGGTGCTGATGCACTTCGTCCTCAAGCGTTAGAATGTTCTCGTCTTTTACGTCACCGCGGTCCTGATTGGTCAGGAATTTATCACAACGACAATGCGATCTTAGTGCATGAGCGCTTATCTATTGTTGATACTGAGCATGGCGCTCAACCATTATATAACAGTGATAAAAGCAATGTTTTAGCCGTTAACGGTGAAATTTATAATCACAAAACATTAGCCGCTAATTTAAACGTGGATTACACGTTTCAAACGGCCTCTGATTGCGAAGTTATTTTACCGCTCTATGAAGAGTTTGGTGTAGACTTTGTTGATAAACTTCAAGGTATGTTTGCCTTTTGTTTATACAATGCGAGTGATAACAGCTACTTAATTGCCCGTGATCACATCGGTATTATTCCGCTTTATACCGGATATGATAGCAATGGTAACTTTTATGTTGCTTCAGAAATGAAAGCATTGATGCCTATCTGTAAAACGGTTACCGAGTTCCCTCCAGGACATATCTTAGATAGCCGCGTTGGCGAGTTACAACAATACTATAAACGTAACTGGCAAGAGTACGGTGCAATAAAAGATAATACCACCAGCAAAACCAAAATTCGTGAAGCGTTAGAAGAGTCGGTCAAAAGTCATTTAATGACCGACGTACCTTATGGTGTATTACTTTCAGGCGGCCTAGATTCATCATTAATTTCGGCTATTACGCAAAAATTTGCAGCCCGCAGAATTGAAGATAATGATTTAGCTGAAGCATGGTGGCCAAAAGTTCATTCATTTGCTTGTGGCCTAGAAGGCTCGCCTGATTTAATTGCCGCACAAACTGTCGCTGATAGCATTGGTACCATTCACCACAGTGTGATTTTTACAGAACAAGAAGGTATCGACGCACTTAAAGAAGTTATTTACCATTTAGAAACATACGATGTTACAACAATTCGTGCTTCTACCCCTATGTATTTAATGGCTCGTAAAATTAAAGCTATGGGTATTAAAATGGTACTTTCAGGTGAAGGCGCAGATGAAATTTTTGGTGGTTATTTATACTTCCATAAAGCGCCAAATGCACAAGCGTTTCATGAAGAGCTAAACCGTAAGCTCGACCGCCTGCACAAGTTTGATTGCCTGCGTGCAAACAAATCAATGTCAGCTTGGGGCATTGAAGCTCGTGTACCATTTTTGGACAAAAACTTTATGGATGTTGCCATGCGCATCAACCCTGAAGATAAATTGTGTGGCAATGGTAAGATGGAAAAAGCTATTTTACGTGAGTCTTTTGAAGGTTATTTACCAAAAGAAATCTTATGGCGTCAAAAAGAGCAATTTTCAGATGGTGTTGGCTATTCATGGATTGACGGTTTAAAAACTTATGTGGAATCACAAGTTACCGATCAGCAACTAGAAAGTGCTAGCCATAGATTCCCGGTAAATACTCCAGATAGTAAAGAAGGTTATTTCTATCGCTGTGTGTTTGAGGAAAAATTCCCATTAGCCTCAGCTGCAGATTGTGTTATTGGCGGTAAGTCAGTTGCTTGTAGTACTGAAGAAGCATTAGCTTGGGATGAAAGCTTCCAAAACAATGCTGACCCATCAGGTCGTGCAGTGCTTAGCGTACATAACGAGAGTTATTAAGCTGTCAAATTGATAACTCTATAGTGATTAAAAAGCCGATATAATTAAAATCGGCTTTTTCTTATCAAAGCGTTAATGATAACCAAAACAAGTTTTCCCTGCTTAAACTGTTTCAGGTAATTTCAATGTTATCGAGGTACCTTGCCCTTGCTGGCTTTTCACAGATATCGAGCCTTTAAGCTGCTGGTTAACTAGGTTATACACTATGTTCATTCCAAGCCCTGTACTGCCCTCTCCCCTTTTGGTAGTAAAAAAGGGTTCAAATATATTCTCTAAAGTATGTGCATCCATCCCTACCCCATCATCTTTGTATTGAAGTTCAACACCTTCATCGGCTGATACGAGCATTGTGATAAAAATATTTCCTGCTTCTTTGTTATCAAAGCCATGTACAATAGAATTTATCACTAAATTATTGAGTACCTGAGCAACAACGCCTGGTATTGTTGTAATCAATACATCATCCGAGCCACTAAAATGATAATTAATATTCTGATTTTTCATTTCAATGGACAATGTTGATATCACCTCATTAATGTATTTTGCTAAGTTAATCTTACGCTGCTCACTCACTATTTGGTCTGCTGCAACCATTTTGAAGTTTGTTAATAAGCTTTTAACCCGCTCTAATGCCTTCTCTGACATAATTAACGATTCTTCTGATTTAGAAATGTGAGCATCCATACGGCCTTTACTTAACGAGCTTGTAGCTATTTTCTCCTTAATTTCAAAAGTATCATCTAGAACTAAGCTATTTGCGGTAATGGCAATACTTAAAGGCGTATTAATTTCATGCGCAACACCAGCAACTAAACGCCCTAACGAAGCCATTTTTTCAGATTGTAGTAACTGCTCTTGCGTTTCATTTAAATGAGCTAAGGTGTGGGTTAGTGCTTTCGTTGTTTTTTGGTTCTTCTTAAAAAAGAACACTATCAATAAAGCAGCTAGAATTGCCAGTGTCGTTACAATAGTCGTAAGAAGAAGGTAAGTTTTTTGATTGCTAATTGTTTGAATTTTGTTTGATAACTCGACGTCTTGATCTTTTAATTGTCTTTTATGTTTAGCAAGTTCAACTTGTTGCTCCATTAAAACCGATTTATTTTGCTCAACTGTCGCCAATATTTCCTTATTTTTCTTAGACTTTTCAGCAAAGATATCCTGTTGTTTAAGTAGCTCACGTTCTGTTTTTTTTGACTGCAGTGTAACTTGAATTAAAGTCGCCCTTTGCTGATCTAGTTGTTCCTGCTTCTGTAGCACATCTAGCTTTAGTTGTGCTAATTCTGATTTTTGCTGCTGAGCAGTCTTAGCATTCTTAGACAACTGTGTATTTAAGTTTGTAAGGGACTTTTCGGCATCCGCCAACTGTGTAACAGACACACTCAATTGCTGCTGCTGCCTCAATAAATTCATTTTTAACTCAAGACTTTGTGTTCGTGTTTTTTGCATTGCCATTTCTGTTTCACGGTATAGCGTTGCAATATCCAACTCACTGCCGCCAAGAAGCAGTAGATCTGCAGACATAGTAAGCTTTTCATAGATAATATTTGATTTATTTACTTCAAAGGAGATAACAGCTGAATCCTCTTGTTGAAATAGATTTATCATCACATCATGTTTATTAAGACTGCCATCAGAAATGAGTAAAGTATTTGTGCCTCGTAATGCGTTAGCGATGTCGTGTATTTCATCATTGAATTGCTCTGGAATATAAACACTGTCAGCCCGCTTTAAACCATCAAGCTCCTCAATATAAGTAACAATGATTCTTTTGTTTTTAATTTTTTTATTTTGAAGTGATTGTGTGAGGAAATTGACATAACTCTGCTCTTTATAAATAGCCAATTGATAGCTATGTTTATCATCATCATCTGGCCAGGTAATATGTTTAAAAAAATTGACTAAATATGCAGATTTAATTTGTTTGGCATCAAATTTTTGAGCACTAACTACAAAAGAAGCACTCAGCATTAAATAAGTACTCGTTAGAAGGAAAAGGCCTAACCGTCCTAAGTTTAATGTCATTAAGTATAATCATACAAAAGGTTATGCATTAAGCATAATGTAGTCGAGATAAAAATCAACCCGAAAACCGTAGAAGTAAATGAATAAATAATGTTATCACTCAGCAATTTATTAAAATTTGTAGCTTACACCTACTTCAACAGTTCTACCTGGTAACGGGTTTCCTAATTCAGAATCAATAGAGTGATAATTATCTTGTGAAAACACATTAACGACTTTTAGGTAAGTACTCATGTTGTTAATAAATAGACCCTCTTCTTGTGATATATTTATATCAAAGCGTGAAATATAATCAATATCACCACTAATATCACTATGGTAAAGCCGCATCAAGTTAATCGTAAACCAAGCATATATGCCTGTTATAGATAAATTGCTTTTAAACTGTGCAATATCTCGAGTGGCCTCCTCTGAACCCGTTGTAGGAATAGCCTGACTGATAAAAGCATTTAATTGCCAATTTTTTGCCAGCCGCCACTGCAACTCTATTTCAGCGCCATATACTGAATAGTCTTGCTGTGAATTGATAAAGGTATTTTGGCTAATCACTTGGCCATCTTTGTTCTCAAAAAATACCGGCTGACCATTAAGCAAGTGTTCGGTATGGTTATAGAAATTGTTAAATTTAATTTGGAAATTATCATGTTGGTAAGAAACTGATATTTCTGTCGACTCAATAGTTTCCGATAACAATTTGTCTTGCAGTCGACTTAATACTTGGTCAGCATCTTTAGCATCCTCATTGATAATATCTATCGCTTCATTATTTAATAAATACTCCTTTAAACTGGGCGCACGTAAAGCGGAGCTATAAGATACTTTTATGGTCCAAGACTCATTCAACATATTGACTAATGAAACCCGAGGAGACCACTGAGAAAAACTATCGGTTAAATATTCACCTTTATCAAAGCGGATACCTGCCGTTATGTGGGTATCCGCCCAGTTAGTAAGCAAATCATAATATTGAAAATAGATACCTTGGTTTGTTTTTATTGCAGAATTCTGACGTGGGAAATAATCAATGGTGTGTAAATTATCTGGATCAAAATAAAGATTGGGCTCAGTGAGTCCTGTTGCAATATAATCACCTTTTTCTTGCCTTTCTTCTATTGAGGCGCCAATAATAAAAGATTGCTGCTGCGCAATCTGCCAAGTCAATTCTGCTTCTACCAACTTCGCATTAACATTCACCCTATATCGACTGTATGAAATAGGGATCCCTTGATTGACTTGAGTTCTATTTTCATTACTTGATATGCCTGCTTCTCTAGAATCATTATTAACAAATTTAATAGCGGCTAAAAGTTGATAGCTTAGTTGCTGTTGCCATGACAAATAACTAATTTTTGTTGCCCAGTCTATATCATTTTCATAAACAGATAGATCTCCTGTCCAATGTTCCCCTAGACCACTCTGTCTGTTGAGTTCAATATATCCTAGCGTGAAGGATCCTAAGCTATCAGTTTCCACTTGCTGTCGAGCATAAATAAATTCAGCTTTTTGGTCGTCATAATATTTTTGTAAAGGCGAAAAATCAGGCCCAACTAAAGCGTCATGGCTGTCTTTTTTAAAATAAGAGTAAGCAACATAACTATGTCCAAGTTTTGAATGTAGATTTCCTTTTAGGTTAGCTCTAATACCTTTATCCGGTGCTTGATAACTCACCATAGCAGAAAAGTCATCCTTGCTATTTAAAGCAGAATCCAAACTAACAACCCCCAAAAAAGCACTTTGACCATAAAGAGCTGAAGCGGGTCCACGTAATAACTCTAATTTAGTAAGCATCCATAGAGGCACTTCGTTTTCTATCGGTGCTTTATTCGACCTTGCATGGTTAATACGAATACCATCAAGCAGTACTAAGTGCTTGTTATTTTCAAAGCTACCCGCTTTTTGCCCGCGGGTTTCTAATACCCTTTCCCCGTAAATGCTATAACTGCTAAACCCTGGTGTTATATCAGCTAGATCAGCAAGCTGGTGTATACCTTGTTGTAATAATTGTTGTTGGTTATATGCACTGACAGTAGCTGGTGAAAGATTAAGTGGTAAAACTACTTTAGAAGATATTGAAACGTTCACTTGTGATAATTGCTCAAGCGTTAAATCAAAGACAGAGTTTTTTGCTAGGCAAGGAAAAGTAAACGGGAGCAATAAAGCTACTGCCTGAAATATTCCTCGTTTCAAAGGTAAATATGCTTTAAATGGTGTTGTAAACATAAAGTAAAAAGCCAGGTCTATAGGCTTTACTTTAGGTTATATGCTCCACTTTTACAAAAAGTTACCTATATCATTTTATTGACTAAAAAAATGGAATGTATTTAAAATCCACCGCAGTAACATTTACCCGCTTAACTTTTCATATCAATTTAGTGTAAAATATTGGCTACTAAAATTAAATTCAAGGTTATCGAGTGACAGAGAAACATCTTATCTGGGATTTACCCCTGCGCATTTTCCATTGGAGTTTTGCTTTTACTATCTTAGCTTGTTGGTATACCGCTGAACAAGGGGCTGATTTAGTAGAAATACATATGCAATTGGGTTTTGTTGCGTTAACTTTGATTATATTTCGTATTCTTTGGGGCCTATTAGGGCCTAAACATGCTCGATTCTCGCAGTTTATTCCTTCACCCAAAACTTTACTTAACTACCTACAAAAACCTGAAAAAGTTAAAAGTATGCCTGGTCATAACCCATTAGGTGCTTTGATGGTTATAGCAATGATTGTTTTAATTTCTACTCAAGCTATTAGCGGCTTATTTATCAACGATGATGTGTTTTCATCTGGTCCATATTACGGCAGTATCAGTAACGAATTAGAAAAAGTAATGCGTTTTCTTCATCACAACACTTTTGACTTCATGATTGCAGCCATCATCTTACATCTTGGTGCTATCGCTTATTATTGGCGAGTAAAAAAACAAAACCTTGTGCTTCCAATGTTAACGGGAAAAAAATCTTCAAAGCAGGTACAAGCAAAGGATGCTATACCCCATTCTAAGATTATTTTAGGATGTGTTGTCGCTATTTTTTGTATCAGTTTTATCTATTGGCTAGTTGTTATAAATGCACCCGTGATTGAAGATTTTTATTACTAAAACTAATCATTAATACTGAGAAGTCTCTCCTCTTTAATAGTAGTATCAATAA
>Ga0209395_1001745_pt1 | contig 30015 bp, 26 predicted proteins | sample GOMGulsemesocosm_3_FD_184635 | JGI IMG/M metagenome (GOLD analysis project Ga0209395, IMG submission 184635) | Methane-oxidizing microbial communities from mesocosms in the Gulf of Mexico - GOM9D Gulf of Mexico (SPAdes) (version 2) | ecosystem: Environmental > Aquatic > Marine > Cold seeps... | reverse complement strand
AAATAAGAAGAAAAAGCAACTCAAATGGGTTGCTTTTTTTTACATTTAATGTTATATTTATAATCTATGAGAAAAATTGTTTTAATAGGAAATGGGTTCGACTTAGCTAATGGATTGTCAACTTCATACAATCATTTCATTGAATATTTAAAAGATTCAATGATTGTAATAAAAAATAACTCAACCCCACTTATAGATGTGACGTGGTTATCAGCAACTAGACATAGTGGAACACTTACATATACGACCTTAACAATAGACGGTAAAGAAGATCCTTGGATTGGTGCTACAATAGATTCTAAAACAAACAAGGTACAATTAATGGTAACACCAAGGTGTAAATCGATTTATTTCAAATATTTATTTAACAAATTAATTTCGACTAATTGGTGTGATTTAGAAACTGCTTACTTTGAAATTTTATCCGCATATAATAGTATTCCAGAAAGTGTTTTATTAATTAATAAAGAATTTGAACACTTAAAAAAATTATTAAAAAATTATTTATCTGAACGAATAGAGGATAAAATATTTACTCCTAACGGGTTTACACCAACAACATATGACAAATTGTTCCAACTCTTAAAAGGGGATCACCTAAAGAAAAAATCTTTTCATACTTATCCTGAATTTATTACATTCAACTATACTTCAAAAGTATTACGTTATTATATGAGTGAATTAATTTCTACATTCCCAAAATCATACAGTAATTGGGATAGTGCTGGTCCTAGTAGTAAACCGATTCATATACATGGAGATATGATGAATAATTCGAAAAATCCTATAATATTTGGATATGGAGATGATAGCTCAAAAGAATATTTGCAATTAAAAACACTAATGAATAATGATTTATTAAAATACTTTAAAACCTTTCAATACCTCAGGACTAATAGATATCAAAAAATTCTGAATCTATTGGATAAAGAGAACAATGGAATATATATACAAGTCATTGGTCACTCATATGGCCTTGGAGATAGAACTCTATTGAAAACAATATTTGAGCATAGTAACGTTAGAAAAATTGAGGCCACTTATCACAAGGATGAAGATGTATATTTTGATAATCTTTATAATATGTCTAGAATATTTGATAGTACAGAATTAATGAGAACAAAAGTTGTTCCTTTAGAAGAAACTTTTATGCTCTAGAAGATGTACTTTGTACAAAAAAATAATGAATCTAAATGAAATTAAATTAGTTAAATCTAAATAGTAGGTATTCCTTTGGCAAATTCTGAATTGTCCATAACCCCTAAAGATTTTAAATAAACGTCTGTTTGTTCAATGTTAGAATAGAATTTTATGCCTATCAGCTACTTTCCCTAACTTGTGGCAAAGTGTAGTAAAAACAAGAAGTTTAAAAATGTAAAACCAGTGTTATCCGTGACGATTAAATCCCTCTCGTTCTCCCTTAAAAGGGAGAGGCTGTGGTCTGTTTTTGGCTAAGCCAAATCCTTCTTTGGGGAAACAAACGGATAAGCAACTTAATTCCATTGACCCTATAGTCCCCAAAGCAGAAATCGTTTTTTTGTTGCAGTCATTAAATGCATCACATTATCTTATAAAAAAAGACCCCACCAATGCAGGTGAGGTCTAATCTGAATTATCCATTTTTAACTTATGAAATCCGTATTACTTTTTTATAAATTGAGTGATTTGTTTTCTATCTTTTGAACTTAGTTCAATAATATATTCACCTGCCATTAAATTTGAAACATCTACAAGGTGAGTTGTACTCGTCTTCAACACTAGCCTACCGTTTAAATCAAATATTTTAAGTTGAAACTCATCCATCACAGACGATTCAATTATTAAGCTATTTTGTACTGGATTAGGATATACTTTTAATTTAGGAAATAAATCACTCTCCGACTCTAGCCCCAAAACACCTTGTACATCTTCAGCACTTAACACTTCAAAAACACTATCTACCTCTTTCCATAACACTACAATCACACCTAGATTTGATTCAATCCAGTTGTTTTCAATTGTTCTTGTGAAACTCACATTATTTATAGCTCCGGATTGTACTTGTCCTTGTCTTATTGTAGCCCCCCAAATACTATTGTCATATTCTGGCATTAAAATCGTTCCACGGCAAATTCTATCTTCTGTATGTGTTTGATATACTGAATTCCCTGAACTTGGCTCTGTAAATTTTTGTTGATACGTTATGTCATCTTCATACGGATATGCTGCTACATAAAATGTTCCTGAATCAGATTCAAAGAACTTAGTACTGATATTAATTGTCAATTCACCATTCGAAATATTTGACGCATAAGCAATATTTGCTATTATAGGCGTAGTAGCAAAAGACCTTGAATTATCCAAAATTTCATCAACAGTAGGTGGCCAAGACGTACATTTTTCACCATTTACATTAAAAGATGGAACTCCCGAATCAGGATTAATTACATTGTGGATATCTCCTGAAGATGGGTCACCAATTGTACTAGATGCTACATGCATATTAAGATATGCAATAGAATCGCCATAATAGTGGTGTATACTATCGCCAACGTACGCATAATCCCCACACGGCGTACACCAACTAGCAGTTGACTTACTGACAAACGATTTTTTTTTGAATGGTACAGCTACATCCTGAGAAATCGCCGTTTTAACACTAATACCAATTAAAAGTGTTGCTGTTATTTTTAAAAAATTCATACTTTTTATTGTTTACTTATTTTTAATTTAAATCTATTCGTGTCATTATAAATATCAACGAAATAAATACCTGAAGCTAATTCACTCACATTAATAGTTGCATTCTGTTTTGTAATGGCAGTGTTCAATACTTTTTGCCCTTGACCGTTATAGATATTCACCATATATTTACCGTCTTTTGTCAACTCAAAAGTCACTTCATTATTCATTGGATTTGGATAACCAATAATTTGTCCTACAGATATTATTTCATCAACACCAGCTACTTGACCTGTTACATCAAAAACTCCTGAAACAACATCAATTCCTACACCAAAGAAGACATTATCTTCAAAACCAAACTCAACATTTTCAGCAATGATAGTATTTTGATCGTCAAAAAATCTATAATACCCTTCTGGAGAACCTTCATTAGCATAACCACCTAATATCGTATAATCATAAAACCCATTTCCTGTATCATCAGTAATTGACAATCGGTAACAGCCTGTTGTTAACGTGAACGGGTACTCATAGTTGGTAAAACTTGTCCAATCTGATTTACCTGCTGATTCAATAACGGTCTCAGAAGCATCATATAGTTTCCATTCCGTATAAAAGGGTGCAAAATTATCTGTTTGAATTTCTAATTTTGATGTACTACCAATCACTAATCCATGCACTACCAATTTTGAATTTTCATCATTTGAAATATCTGCATCAGTTCCTCCATTAGGTTGTGACGTTGACGCCATAATATAAATACCATCTGAAGCCGTAAAGTTCAATGCTGGTAAGTTCACATCCTCTTGTTCTAGTGACTCTAATGAGCCTGTCCAATCATATGAACCAGTTGATGTACCAACTGAATAACTAATTGTTGCTGAAGTAAGCGTTGTGTTTCCTGAATTTCTTATTCTAATTTTTGGCGCTAATGCTGTTCCACAATATTCATCTTCACCATAAATATAATCCACCATTGCATCATTATCAGAAGTTAAATCAGCTATTGACACCTTTACTGCTTGTAAAACTTCTTTCGTTGTCTCATCTTGAACAAACGCAATTACACTTAAATAATCTCTATCCCAACTCTCATCAATAGTAAAAGACTCAGAATAATTTTGAATATCACCACTAGTAAAACTCACCTCTGTTCCATTATGATCTGGTAACATTTTTCTATTGATGTCATATAATTTTGTTTCAGACATCCATAACTGATCAACATTAGTTTCAGTAATAGCTATTCTTAACTTAAGCGGATTTGATGGTGCCGTTGCTCCATTTACCTTTTCCACATCAATAGCTAGAGAAATATTTCCATTCCCATTATCCACTGTATTTAAGACAATATCTAATGGTGTTGTTGTATTATATGCTGTATTGTATTTATTTAAATAATCAGTGTAATCATTCCATACTGGATTCATATTTCCTTCAGTAATTACAGTTGGATATCCTGATATTGAACCTGCGTAATACGAATGTCTACCATCTGAATCTGAATTTTCATATAATGGAATTGAATAACTTCCTGATGAATGATAACTTATTGTAGCCACCTGTGCATTTTCATTTTCAATTAAATCATGAATGTTTTCTACTGCAGTTGGACAGGCACCACAATAAATACCCGTGAACTTTTCAAAAACGACCAAATGCTTTTGAATATTTTGCCCATACACACTCGAAAATAAAATTGAGTAGGCGATTAAAGTAAATGTCTTTTTCATAATTTCTAGTAATAGTTGTTTGGCCGCAAATATAAACTATGCACCTACTCACCAACAAATCAAGGGATATGACAAACAGTGACCTTTATATTTTTTTTGAGTCCGTCATTGTCATAGTCCATTACTATAGCTTATTCTATACGTATTCGTAATTTTGAATAACAAAAAAAAATGAATTATGAAATTACTATTACTATCAACATTATTATTATTTGGCTCAATTTTTAATAGCCAAGCCCAAACATGTGAAATCCTCAGAGACGGTGTTGGGCCAGACGTGTCTGGAACAACTATTCAAATTGCATTAAATCCATCTACACCTTCCCCATATTCAATACATTTACACGTTAGAAATACATCTGGTTCAGATCAAAAATGGAAAATTAAAAGAATAGCTACAAATATACCCTCAGGTTGGAGTGATGATTTTTGTTGGCCTCCACTTTGTTATTCAGTATCCGGAGAAGAATACACTTCACCCGATAACCCAGCTTTAATTCCAACAATTATTAACGGAACCTCTCTCACCTCAGAGAATGTAATTGCAGACTTAAAACCATTAATTACGGCAAGTCAATCAGGATCGAGTAGTGCTACTTACCATTATTTCATAATTGACACTTTAGATAATCCAATTGATTCTGTTTCATTAGAATTTACTTATACATTAAATACATCTGAAAAATTAAATAACTTTAATGTATCTGTTTATCCAACTTTAGCTGGCGATCAAATAACAATAGATGCAAAAAATCAATATGAAGCCTATGATATTAAATTAGTAAACCTTGCCGGTCAAATAATTCAACAGACCACAATGACAAACCCAAGTCATACTTTATTTGTTTCAGAACTAAAAAACGGAATTTACTTTATAACTATTGAAAATAATGACGGACAATTCTTGCGAAAAAAAATCATTATACAGCATTAAAACATTACACTTAAAGGAGAACTATTTAAAAGGAATTACACATTACTCATAAAGTCAAATAAATCGTCAGAAGCTACCAGGTTAATTTTTTTTCTTAATCTATTTCTTCTCTTGTTTATAGCAACTTGAGTTATATTTAATATTTGCGCAATTTCTTTGGACGACAGATTTATTCTTAAATAAGCGCATAGCTTTAATTCATCAACCGTTAAATCAGAATAGTTCTCCTTTAGTCTTAAAAAAAAGCCTTGATGAACTTTTTCAAAATGTAACTTAAAAGTATCCCAGTCTTTATCAAGATTAATATTATAATCAATTTCTCGAATCATTTCTCTTAATACCTGGTTAGGATCACTTACACCACTATCCATTAACTTATTAATTGACTTTTTTAAGCTTGACAATATTTCATTTTTCCCAATAACATGTAAAGCTGATGTGGACAATTCTCTTTGTTTATGATTTAATTCCAACTCCAACTTCTCTCTGTTCAATGTATTGACTTCTTCTCTTGTTTTTAATTCCTTATTTTCAACAACTAATCTTCTATTGTCAATCTCTTTATTTTCAATTTTTAATTTACTTAATTTGTCATTTTGATTAAAAAGAAGTGTCTTTTGCTTAAGCGCCTTGTTTTTTAAAACATAAGAGTAAACTACCAATACAAGTATTAAGACAAGTAAACTAATCACAATAATTAAATTTGTTCTCTGTTCCTTTTTTTTCTTTTCTACCTCCTTTGCTTTTGTTTGTAGGGCTATAATTTCCTTCTCTTTTTGTTTTGTTTCATATTTAATCTGAATTTCAAATAGTGCTTTGGATTTGTCTTTTTCTAAAAGAATATCTTTTATTTCAGCATATTTTTTTTGATACTCAAGCTCCTTAACTAGATTCCCTTTAGTGCTAAAGCATTTTATCAAACCTGTGTAGGCATGAATTAACGTAATATGTTTTTTTGGAAAAGGTTCTAAGTCAAACTCTAAACAACTCAAATAATTATCAATCGCCATATCTACCTGACCTATTGCATAATAATAATCGCCTAAATTAACATAAGAAGCAGCAAGGTATTCTATGTCATTTCCTTTTTCATGTAATTTTTTACCCAAACTAAAATTAATAAATGCCAAATCAAATTCACCTTGACCTAAATAGACTTCACCTATATTATTATAAATAATAGCTAAATAGAATTCATTTTCAAACTCTTTATTAATTTCTATAGCCGAATGATAATGGTCTAAAGCTATTTCATACTCATTTTTAAAGCGATACATTTCTCCAAGATTATTGTAAGAAGCAACCATATCTTGATACGCATTATTTAAGGCATAGACCTTTAATCCTTTTTCGTAAAAATCTTGGGCTTTTTCAAAATCACCTTGATCATAATACAAACCACCAATATCTGAATAAACATGACCCTTTATTATAGCCGTATCAACTGTTGACAAATCTAGTGCACTCAAATAAAACTCTAAGGCAACATCAAAGACTAGTCTATTCTTATAAATCATAGCGACTTTCCTATAAGCGCCAATCAACTTAACCTTGTCTTTTAACTTTTTAGTGAGGTCGATATGTAATTGAAACTTTTCATAAGCCAAGCCAATATATCCGTTCTCAAAATATAGTGTAGCTAGTTCGAAAACGCCATTTGAATGCGCTTCAATATCTGTTTGAGAGACGGCAACAACAATCTTTTCTTCAATTGTATTCAGTGCACTCCTAATAGAATCAGTTGTAATATTCTGTTGAGAAAACGAACTCACAGAATAAAGTAAGCCGAAAAATATAATCAGTAACCTGTTAAGCATTTTTACATTACTATTTATTTGTATTATAATATCAACCTAAATTATAGGTTTTATTTAAAACCAACGATATATATTTAGTAAAAAAACAAATTTTATTAACACAGTCCACATTGATGAACTCGCCATCAATATATTAACAACTATTTACTTCCCATTTCTTTTTTAATCCAACTCATGAATTTTTGACAATATAGAATTGAGGACTGTTCTATATCAGAAAACGGTTTCTCTCCGCTATAAAGGGACTTAAAATAATCCGAGAACATATAGGCAGAAATCTCATTAGGATGATCTAAACCTCTCTTTGTAGGAAAGGCATTATTGTAAAACTCTAACTCTGAAATTAGCGTTCTTGACAAATTACCATTTTCGTTATTTTTCAGTGTAAATATTCCTTTACTTTTCTCAACCCTAAATACTATATCTTCAAAATCTTTACCCATTTCAGGAATTGAATTACTTTCTTTTAACAGTGTTCTTATCCAGTAATACGTTTTAGACTCGTTTAAATCTGGTATTAACCATTCCGCAATTGGTGCATCTGGATTAGAGACTTGGTTTTGTATAATAGAATGTTCTGCTTGGACTTTCCCTTGAACAAAACTCCAATACTCTGTGTACAATTTTACAAATTTACTTTTATAAGTGCGTTGTAACGAATGCATTTGTTCATGAACGAGCAGGCTTCCAAATTTAACAACTAGCTTTGTCTTGTCCTCTTCAGTCATATTAGCACTCCATCCTTTACTTAAATAATTAATATGTTTTTCGCTTAAAATTATAAACGTACCCCTTGTATGTGCAAAGCCCCCACATAACCAGTCTTTAACTTTGATAAAACGCCATGGATGATTAGCCATTAAGGAAATACCGTTATTCAACATTGTTTTATTTACCTCATCAATCACATATTGAATACATTCCTTTTCATCCGTTGTGAAATTCGTTACAGCCTCAGAAAATTTCACTTTAGCATAACCTCTCACATCATCTAAGTTATTAAAAGGAACTTTTGTATGCGTAAATGCTTCAATTTCTCTTTTTTGTAACTGAGAAAAATAGGGTTCAAAAGTTTCATCAAGAATACCTACTTCACCCTTACTTTTTGACAAAAACTCAACTCTCTTATGCACCAAACCACTTTTATGAATTAATTCAATTTGATAGTCATTTAAACTATATTTTGGGTTTATACGGTCTTTATAATTCCCATCACCTTGGATATTAGGTAATGTATCTGACACATTGGGATCATCAACCGCATGATTCAATGAAAGATTGTGTCCGACTTCATGTGCTATAACAAAGGCTTGCATGTATTTCAAACCCACACTTTTCAAACTATCTTCTTCTCCCAATGTGATAAAAGTAATATTACCACCAAACATACCTCTTCCGAGCGGCCCACTTTTACCATCCACTTTATTAACAAAAAACATATTAACGATATCATTTTGCCCTCTAATAATTCCTTGAGATTTTGCATTAACTACAATTTCATCCAAATTTATTAATCCATCTCTAGCTTCTGTATTATTATAAAATATAGGCTCTAAAAAATGAAAATCAATTCCCGCATTCGAATAAGCATAATCTACTAACGCTTCAGGTAATGCCATAGAGGCACCATTTTTTCCTAAATCACTTTGTACAACAATTGGTTGTACCATTAAAACATAGGGTTGAAGTACTTTATTGGACTGTGCTTTTAAATTATTAAAAGTACATAGTACACATAGCACGAGAATCTGACGTATTATTTTCATTGTTCAATTTTTTATTATAATAGATATCTATTATCACAAATATCTCAATCTTCTGAAATCCTACATTTAAAAGAGATATGACAAACAATGACTTTAAAAAAAACACTAGAAATTGATATTGAACTTTGGATTGAACAAAAAATGATTATCCTTTGAATCAGAAAGAAATATGGATTAATTCCATTTAAAAATCAAGTTCCCCTTTTTCATTTTAATAAATTCCATTGAGTAAACTCATCAAATAGCTTAAAAACAAAAAAGTCTAGCTAAAAAGCTAGACTTTAATTTTTAGTGCGGAGAGACAGGGATTCGAACCCTGGGTACCCTTGTGAGGTACGCTTATTTAGCAAACAAGTACTTTCGGCCACTCAGTCATCTCTCCAATACGTTACTAGAACGAGTGCAAAGATACACTTTTTCAATTAAATTCAAATTTTTTTTTCAATTATCTTATAACTAATCCTGTTTTAAATATAATTTTTTGTGAAATATGATTCTCTTTCTTAGAAATATGGTTGGACAATAGTTCAACTGCTTTTTCTCCCATTTCGTTAATTGGCTGATTTATTGCGGATACCTTAGGATCTGCAAAATCAAACACCTCTAAATCATCAAAACTTATTATTTTATAATTTGTATCAATACCCTTTTGATTTATTTTTTTTAAGAGTGATTTTGTTAAATTATTATTCACACAAAACACAGCATCATATTGATCACGTTCAATTTGTTTTAAGGCATCTTCAATACCAGCATCAATATTATCATGTGGGATTTGAATCAAAAACGTACTATCTGCAGCATCTACCCCCTCAATATAACCTTTAATTCTATCAGAAATAGAACTGACATAGACTGGTGAAATAGTTAAGCAAGCGATTTTAGAATAGCCTTCCTTTTGTAAGTATTCTACAGCTTGTTTCGCACCTTTGACATTGGAAACAGAAACAGAATCCACTTTAAATTCGGGAAAAATTCTATCAATTAAAACTAAAGGGAAATCTCTTTTCTTTAAAAACTCTAGCTCCGAACAACTTTCAAGAGATGACGCTAAAATTAAGCCATCAATACTTTTACTTAATAAATTATTGATCAGTTTAATTTCTCTTTCAGAATTCTCGTACGAATTAGATATAATTAAATCATACCCCATTTCTGAAGCTTTCATTTCTATAGCTTTACATAACTTACCATAAAATATATTCGATAAATCTGGCACAATCAAACCTAATGTATCCGTTTTACCGGTACGCAAACCTCTTGCGTATTGATTGGGCACATAATTAAGTTCCTTAGCTTTGTCCCTAACTTTCTGCTGAGTCTCTTTATTAATACCCCTTTCAGTTCCTTTGTTATTTAAAACAAGAGACACTAGAGCTTTTGACACACCTAAACTTTCTGCAATATCTTTTAATGACACTTTACTCATAGCCGATTTATTTAACTACAAACTTACCTAAATCTTTTAGATTGGCAATAGTTAGAGAATGAAAGAAAAAATTCCTTCAATAATTGTAAATAAAAATAATTGATAAACAACTGGAGAAAACGTTGAATGAACCTCTATATTTTTATTACGATTCACGGCTAGTAAAAAACCTAACGTGTATACCGTAAATAAGGAAACATAAATGTAATGCCAACCAATGAGACCAAATATTCCACTTAAAATCGCTACAATTAATAAATAGATACCATATTTATGTTTTCTATATCTATATGCAATGCTAAGTACTGAAAACAATAATCCCAAAATTGAAACTAACCTAATAAAAGGATTTTGGATAATTTCAATAAAAAAACTAACCTCTGTTTGATTGTAAATAAGATTCAGTGTTCTTTCTGATAATACGCAATACACTGAAATACCAACACAATAAAACACATTATTGTTAAAACTAGATTGCTTTATACTAGTCAACACAACCAACACACTTACAATCCAAATTACTATTGGATTAAATTCATAAGGAATAATAAACACCCCTTTTTCTACTAAAAACTGGAGACTTAAAATGGCATATAACGCCAAAGTAGACAACACAATTTTTAGTGACTTATCCATTTATTTAGTCCCTAAAGCTTCATAAATATAATCGAATGTCGACAAAATTACTGGCTTACCATCTACAACTGCTACATCATGTTCAAAGTGCGCAGATGGCATATTATCACCTGTTAAAATTGTCCATCCATCATCTAATTGATTAATTTTTGCAGTTCCCATATTAATCATTGGTTCAATTGCAATCGTTAATCCATTTTGAATTTTTTTACCTCTTCCTCTTTTGCCGTAATTAGGCACTTGTGGATCTTCATGCATTGTTCTACCCAATCCATGTCCTACAAGTTCTCTAACCACACCGTAACCATGACTCTCTGCATGGTTTTGAATAGCCCAACCAATGTCACTTAATCTGTTCCCAACTTTCGTTGCTTCAATTCCTTTGTATAAAGATTCTTTGGTTACTTTCAACAGTTGTTTAATTTCTGGCGCCACGTCACCTACTTCAAACGTATAGGCGTGGTCTCCATAAAATCCATTTAAAATAGCGCCACAGTCCACAGAAACTATATCACCACTTTCATAAGGTGTATTATTAGGAATACCGTGAACGATTTCTGCATTTGGTGAAATACATAATGTATTTGGAAAATCATATAATCCTAAAAATCCAGGCACAGCTCCCATATCACGAATGTGCTCTTCTGCCAGTTTATCTAACTGCAAACCTGTTACACCCGGCTTAATGATTTTTGCTACTTCTCCTAATGTCTTTGAAACTACCAATGCAGCTTGTCTCATCAACTCAATCTCCTCTTCTGTTTTATATATAATCATTTCTCAATACTTTTAATTCGTTCTGTTCTAAGTACATTTTTTCAAATTACTCTTCAAAAAAAACTTGAACTAACACTCTCACTCTTTTATAGCTGTTGGATTCAACTTACGCTTTTCGCATAACTGAATCAACAGTAATTTATATACTATAAAACCTCATAAGTCCAAAGACAAATGAGGTTTTAAATATATTTATAACTTAAAACTTAAGCTAATACTTTTTTTACTAAATCAGCAGCTTCTTGTAATAATACAGCTGAATGTACATTCAATCCTGATTCGTCAATCAATACTTTTGCTTCTTCAGCGTTAGTACCTTGTAATCTAACAATAATTGGAACTGGAATAGATCCCATGTTCTTATATGCATCAACAACACCTTGAGCAACTCTGTCACATCTAACAATACCACCAAAAATGTTAACTAAAATAGCTTTTACATTTTCATCTTTTAATATCAACCTAAATGCTTTTTCAACTCTTTCAGCATCAGCAGTACCACCAACGTCTAAGAAGTTAGCTGGGTTACCACCAGATAATTTAATAATATCCATAGTTGCCATTGCTAAACCAGCACCATTAACCATACAACCAACGTTACCGTCTAAGTTTACATAGTTTAGTCCTGCTTCATCAGCTTCAACTTCCATTGGATCCTCTTCAGTCTTATCACGCATTGCTGCATATTCTTTATGTCTGTATAAAGCAGAAGCATCTAAAGTTACTTTAGCATCAACAGCAATAATTTTATCATCTGAAGTTTTTAATACTGGGTTAATTTCAAACATTGCAGCATCACATCCATCATAAGCAGCATATAAAGAATAAACGAATTTAACCATTCCTTTATGAGCAGCTCCAGTTAATCCTAAGTTAAAAGCAATTCTTCTTGCTTGAAAACCTTGTAAACCAACTCTAGGATCGATTTCTTCTTTAAAGATTAAATGTGGAGTTTCTTCAGCAACCGTTTCAATATCCATTCCACCTTCAGTAGAATACATGATTGTATTTCTTTCGTTAGCTCTATCTAATAAAACTGACATGTAAAACTCAGAAGGCTCAGAAGCACCTGGGTAATAAACATCTTCAGCAATCAACACTTTATTTACTTTTTTACCAGTTTCAGAAGTTTGAGCAGTAACTAAGTGACCACCTAAGATTCCAGAAACAACACCTTCTACTTTGTCAATTCCTTTAGCTAAAACAACACCATGTGATCCTGTTTCAGTAACAGTTCCTTTTCCTCTACCACCAGCATGAATTTGTGCTTTAACAACAAACCATTCAGTTCCTGTTGATGCACTTAATTCTTTTGCTTTTACTACAGCTTCTGCAGCAGAATCAGCAACAACACCTCTTTGAATGGCAACTCCAAAGCTTTCTAAAATCGATTTTCCTTGATATTCGTGTAAATTCATTTGAATTTTATATTTAGTTTTATTTATTCAATAATTGAATGGTAAAATTAATGCTAATCTATGAATAAGCAAATAAAAGAATACTTTTTTTTGATAGAATGTTAATAATCTAACGTAAAAACAAAAAGAGCCCTGAAATACAGGGCTCTAATATTAATAATGTAAACGAAACTTTATAATTTCAAGCTTCCTAATTTTGCTATTTTCTCTTGTTGTTTTGCAACTTTTTCTTTCATTTCATCAACTTTACTTTGCGCTTGTTGAATTTTTTCATTTTTTTCAGTTGCTTCTTCAGCCGTGATTTCTTTATTTTCCAACTGTTTATTTACTCTATCTTTAGCCGCTTGGATTTTCTCCTCATAGGTTTTAATTTCCCCGTTAGTTGCTTCAACTTTAGCTTCTGCTTCTGCTTTTTTAGCTTCTGCATTTTTCTTAGCTTCATCCGCTCTGGCTTGTCCAAATTCTTTACCTTTTAAACCTCCTTTATTTTTTCCGTGCGCTTTTCCGTTATTTACTTTTCCTTCAATTTCTTCAACTTCCTCTGTCACTTCAACCTCTAAAGAATCAGACTCATCTTCTCCCGTTTTGATTTTTTTATCTTTCTTTTCTTTATGCTCTTTTAACTTACCTTTTCCTTTTTCTAAAAGATCTTCAGCATCATCTTCATCAAAGTCTTTTGCCTCCTTTTCAACTTTAACTTTTTGCTCTTTTGCTTGCGCTCTTAATTCTTTTTCTTGCGCCTTTACTTCCTTTTTGGCCTCTTTTGATAATTTACCAAAATCTTGAGCAAATGTTGTTCCAACCGCTAAAAAAGCACAAACTAATATTATTTTATTTTTCATAGTTTATATTTTTAAAGCGCGTTTAACATCTCTCCCATTTCAACCAGCTCTTCCATATCAGCATCTAGTTCTTCAGACCCTTCAATTACTGCTTCTGTTGCTGCTTCCATTTCTAAAACTGCATCTGTGTTAACTGCAGGTACTTCTTCTACTGGTGCTGCTTCTCCACAAGCCACCATTCCTAAAGCTAATACAGCTCCGAACATTATTTTTTTCATTTTCTTAATATTTAGTTAGTTATCTAAGTAAATATAGCAATTTTATCTGACATCCAAGAACTTATGCGTTTGTAAGGATATATTCCAATCAATGTTTTGCTTAATGAATTCTATCACCACAGGTAATATTTCGGATTTCTTATCCCATTCGGGTTGAATATATAATTGGCACGCTAAATTAACTTTTGGTTCTAATTCTTTAGCCCACTTAAGATCATGTTTATTGAATGCTATTACCTTTAACTCATTAGCTAATTCATAATTCCCTTCCAAAGGCATTTTAAATTTCTTTGGAGATAAACAAATCCAGTCAATTTCTCCAACAATTGGATAAGCACCAGATGTTTCAATAGCAATTTCAATTTGATTTTCATGCAATGCATCACACAATGGTTGCAAATTATACATAGCAGGTTCTCCTCCTGTAATCACAACAAAATCAGTTCCTGACTCAACTACATTTTTTACTATAGACTCAATTGAAACTAGAGGATGAATATTTGGATCCCAACTGTCTTTCACATCACACCAAGTACACCCTACATCACAACCTGCAAAACGAATAAAATAAGCCGCTCTTCCTGTATGAAATCCTTCCCCTTGAATTGAATAAAACTCTTCCATTAAAGGAACTTCAGTTTCAATATTATAATTTAAATTCACCATATATTAATCGTATTTATACCCTTTTCCGTTATCACTTTCTAACTCTATTTGTAATCCCCCAACAATTCTATTCACAAAATTAAAATAACCAATAATCATTGTGGCATCTAAAATTGCTCTATCAGGTTGACCCAAAGACTTTAGTTTACTTATTATACCTGCCTTGTCTGAACTTGGATTTACCGTATGTTCAAACGCAAATTCACAATACAATAGTTCCAATTCTGATAATTCCACTGATTTATAATCCGCTTTAAACAGTTTTGATTTAGTATCGTCTTTCCAATAATTGTTAACGGCCTCTACATGATGTGCTTGACAGTATTCACATTTATTAGCTTTAGACACAACTACCGCAATCATTTCACGTAACACTCTTTTTATTGGAGATTTCCCATACAACAACGTCATATATAAATCCATGTGATTTATAATAGATTTTGGATTTAAACTTTGAATTTTATGCACTTCTGCAATCTGACCTCTTGACTCCACAAGATTATCATAAATTTGTTTTAATTCCCCTGTTGCATCTTCAGGCTCAATAATTTCAATTAGTGCCATTAGTGTGTATTTGTCATATTATCACGAACACAAATAATAAAATCTGCTATACCTTTATTTTCGTCTTCCAATCTATCAATATCAGTTTGTGTCACAGTAGATATTGACATTATTTTTTCTAATTCAATTTTCTTTTTTAAGTAATGGATTATACCTTCATAATTATCAGAATGGTATGCCCCTTGAAAATGTAAAAATACTGAGTTTGAATTTGTGTTTTTATAAATAAAGTACGCCATTGTAGCATCTTTAATTGCTTGTGCTGTAGCCATACCTTCACCACCATGTTTCATGTCATAAATTTCTTTATAACACGTTACGGCTGAATCGAATTCAAATTGAGTTAAAGGCACAAAATATGACTTAGCTAACTCAGTTAACTCGCTTAATGAAGCTAATCCTTTTTTGTAGACCATATTAGCATATCTACGTGGAATATTAGTGGCTACAAATTTTAGTTCTTTTGATTTTGCAAATTCAATTAAAGGTTTATAATCCGTATTGTAGTTTGGCCATAAACGCATTTCTGCCTGATAATTTTTTGCTGAAATATGACCATTTAAATACTCATCTAAGATATATTGATTATCAGCTTCAAACATTTCACCCCCCATAATCAACTTCTTTTTATGGCGTTTATATAGGGCCTGCATCACCTCCACTTGTAACCAATGAGACACAGCATTGTCATGATATTCACCCATAAAAATGTGTGATTTATCTTTAGTCCCTTTCAACATTTTATTAAAAGAAACTTCTTTTCCTTTTGAATTATAAATCTTATAAATATCGTAGTGATTTTCCGCGAAAATACCATTTGATAATAACAGCAACGTTAAAGTAATTAGATATTTCATATTGTACTATTTTAAGCCAAAGGTACTTAATTTATTATAAAATCATTTGAAAAATTCGCCAATTAGACAAGCAAACAATTAAAAACAATGGGGGCGAAACATAGTAACCAATTTTATGCAATATGGAGAAGAATGGTGTAGGCCTTTTATACCATACGGTAAATAAAGGAAGTAAAAGTAAAACAATTACAATTGGAAAAAAATACAAATAGCAGAACATTGGCTCAACTAATTCACTTGACCCTGGTCCTCCAGCAAAAGAAAATGATTTAAAGTCATTAAATATAGGTGTGAACTGAACTTCAATCAAGGGATAATTTTTAATAAAACTGGCTTCGCTGTAATCAAAATAATGTATTGTATTATCTAACTCAAAATACACATAGCTGTGTAAATCATTTGTAGCTACACTTTCCACTACGTGTAATTCATTTTCAGTTGGTAAAATAAAATCAATTATTAAACCTGTTGCAAACAATGCACTTATGATACTGAATCGTTTTAAAAACTTCCATTTCCATCCGCTAATCAGATTTAAATAATACTTAGCCTCTTCTTCTAGTTCTTTTTGTTTAGCCTTCTCATACCTCTGCTTCGCTGCTCTTACTCGTTCCTCCTTTTCTTCTTGTGCATTTTTTACATTTGACGTTTGAGATCTATGCGGTGATGGAGTTGTTCGAGATTTTGGTGCTTTTTTAACACCCAATAAAATATCATAAGCATCAGTAATTTCCACAAATTTTGACTGCGCTTCAGGCGAATTATTAACATCTGGATGATACTTAAATGCCAATTTACGATACGCCTTTTTAATAACAGCTTTATCTGCAGTAGGAGAGATTCCTAAAATTTGGAAATATTTTTGTTTTGAGTTCAAATCAATACTACAATTAAATAGGGTATAAAAGTAACAACTAAATTATAAATACAAAGGCGTTAACAACCCTAAGACCATGGCTATTTTTAATAGTAATGATGCAATTTTGTACGACTTTACTTTATTTGAAGCAATCGTTATTATTAAGGAAAGTACATAAAACCCTATTGCCAAAATTATTAAATAAAAGAATTTAACATTAAAAAAAACGGTTTCAATATTCACATTTAACTTCAACTCAAAAACATACCCAATAAACCCTAACATGATTGCAAGTAAAATAATACTAATACATGCGATTACGTATTTTGTTTTTTTTATGCCGTACTTAATCGGAAACGTTTGAGCATTAAGTCTCAAATCTCCACGAATATCTTGAATATCTTTTACTAATTCTCTTACTAGGTTCATAAAAAAAGCAATAGTCGAAATAAATAGTATTGGAACAATCAAAAACCTGTTCACTGTAAATAAATTTGGTTCATTAAAAATTAGAACATAAATCGGAATTACTCCTAACAACAACGCCACCATGACATTACCAATCAACGGTTTTCGTTTAAAAAAAATAGAATAAAACCAAAGTAGATTAATACTTAAAAACGAAACTATAGGAATCCAAACATTTTGTAATACATAACCAATATACAAAGCCAAAATAAAACCTAGTAAGTTAAATGACCAATGCAACACCATGGCCCAACGCCTTTTAATGTGTCTTCCAATAATCAATCGGTCTGGCTTATTTATTCTGTCTGCTTTTACATCAAAATAATCATTTATAATATTACCTGCTGCTGCAATTAAAAGAGTTGAAAGCAGTAGAAGATAAAACTCATTAAATCTTAGCGCATTACTACTTGAATTTGCAGAAGTCTGTAAAGCAATATAATCATAGCGTGATAAAAACACTTCAACAACAGTCATTGTTAACCCTATCACTAGTAAATTAAGTACTCTTATTAGTCTAAAAAAATGATAGATTGATTTCATTATGTTGTGAATGTATTTATAATGACTTAACTATATAAATAGTTCGTCTATTTTCTTGGTGCGCTGCTTTTTGTTCGTTAGCAGGTAACGTATTAATATACCCTTCAGTTAAAGTCACCTCATTACCATCTTTATCTTTTATTACTGCTGGTTTTGACTCTCCAAATCCATCAGAATCTAATCTAGATTTATCTATCCCTTCACTTATTAAGTAGTCCATTACAGCTTTTGCTCTATTTTTAGATAACTCTAAATTATGTGCTGCATTACCTTGTGAATCCGTATGACCTTGTAATTCAATTTTCATGTTTGGATTATTCTTCAAATGCGCCACTAAATTATCTAATTCAACATAAGACTTTGACCTTAAATTATACGAATCTAAATCAAAAAACACATTTTTTAGTGACACTTCACGACCTAGATCATTCATAGGAATTAAAGGCACATCAATATGGTAAGGTTTGTCAGAATTTTCTGGTACAGTTAAATTAAAGTTTAATGAGAATGGATTGTACCCCTCTTTATTAACAATTAATGCATATTCTTTATTAGTTGGTAAAGTCACAATAAACTCTCCTGATTTATAATCAGATACCGAATGAACCATTTCCACCCCTGTTTCAATGTCTAACAAACTAAACTCTGCACTTAATTTGGCATCCGTTTTTGAATTAAACACAACTCCTTCCAAATAAATTGTTTTGGTTGGTCTTACGTCTTTTGGTAATTCAAAACTATATAAATCTAAACTTCCAAATCCACCCGGTCTGTCTGATGCAAAAATGGCTAATTTACCATCTGCAAAAACGAGTAACGAATTCTCATCATTCTCAGTATTAATTGGATACCCCAAGTTTTTTGGTGTTGTCCAATCACCATTTGGTAATAATTGAGACATATACAAATCATATCCACCCATACCTACGTGCCCATTTGAAGAAAAATATAACGTTTTTCCATCCGGATGAATCAATACAGATGACTCTGAGAATGGTGTATTAATAGTGGATGATAATTTTTCAGCTTTACCCCAACTCCCATCTTCTTGTATTTTTGACACATAAATGTCACCATTTCTTTTATTTCTTCCTCCTGAACTTCTTACTTGTCCTCTAATAAAATACAATGTTTTGCCGTCACTAGACAAAGAAGGTTGTGTTTCCCAGTTTGGCGTATTCACCATTCCTGGTAAATTGATAGGATTCATCCATTTTCCTCCAATCTTTTTAGTTACAAAAAAATCACAACTCCCGTACCCTCTTCTGTCACCACCATATCTACGATTTTCATCCGCACAACCTACAAAAATTATTGTTCTACCATCTGGTGCATACGTTGGTGCCCCTTCATTATGTGACGTGTTAATATTTTTTGGCATTGGCTCTCCTACTCTCCAGTAGTTATTATCGCCTTGACTTACAAAAAAATCTTCTTGCGCCCCTGCTCTCAATCTTGAATCAGATATTCTACGGGTAAATAAAAGTTGACTCTGATCTACAGTTAGCGTAGGGAAATATTCAGGATCTGGTGTATTAACACCACTACCCACATTAACTGGCTTGAATGGCACTGGGTTTTTAACTGCATGTATAGCAAATTCAGCATTCTTAATAATCCAATCTGCTTCAGCCATCATTTTAGGATTAGCCCCACGAATGGTTTTATAATGTTTAGCGTGTTTTAATGCTTCTTTATATTCTGCCACTTTCATTTCAAGTTGAGCTACTTCTATATATACAAATCCAGTTTTTGTAAAATTAGGATTTACTGCTATTCCATCTCTGTACGACTTAGACGCTAATTTTAAATCTCCTTTTGAAGTCGCAAAATCCGCTTTCATTAAGTAAGCATCCATAAAAGTTGGGTCTCTTTCAATAGCCTTATCGCATAACGCTATAGCCTCTTTATAATTAAAGCGTCCGTATTGATCATATTCCCTTGATTTCTCAATCGCTTGATTAGCATATTTTATTGCTTTTTTATTCTTAGTACTCCATTGTCCTGGTTGCGCTACTGAACATGAGATGGTAAATATGATAAGTAAAAGTGTAAGTATTTTTTTCATTTGTATTGAATTTGTAATTTCTTTTTTAGGTAAAGCAAAAATTAGTCCGATAAATATAAGTTTTATTATTTGAATAGTTACACTCAATTATAGTTTTCAATTGGAAGCTAATTTTTAGTACAAAGATCAGACGTAAATCTAGATCTAATTTTTAAATAAATAATTAATTAAATAGCCAAAACACATAAAATTCTATTAATTTCGTTTACTAAATTCAGATGACAAACAAAACACTACATATTGTTCTTTTTGACGTGCCTTTCCCTGCCAATTATGGTGGAATAATTGATGTGTTTTATAAACTAAAAAGCCTACATAGTTTAGGGGTTAAATTAATTTGTCATTGCTTTTACTATGACGGACATAATCCGCCAACTGATGAACTAAATAAATATTGTGAAACTGTTTATTATTACGAAAGAAAAAAACAATTAGACAAATTACTTTTTAGTAACCTCCCTTATATTGTTAGTAGCAGATCAAATCAAGAGGTATTGAATAATTTACAAAAAGACACTTATCCTATTTTATTTGAAGGTTTACACTCCTGTGCTTTCTTAAATCATCCCAAATTAAAATCTAGAAAAAAATTAGTTCGTACACATAATATTGAACATGATTACTATAACGGATTAGCAGCTATAGAACGTGATTTTTTAAAGCGTTTATTTTTAAAACGTGAAGCTAAACGATTACAACAATTCGAACCTAACCTAAGGTTTGCTGATTATATATTATCCATTTCAAAAATGGACGTTCCACATTTTGGTCAGTATTCAGAAACCATTCATGTGCCTCCATTTTTTAATGAAAAGAGCTTAGGTCATCATCACCAATCAGAGTCCGATAAATTCTGCTTATTTCAAGGTAATTTAGGTGTAGCAGAAAATAGCCACGCCGTTAATTTCATTTTAGACAAAATTGCTCCTAAATGTGACTATCCAATTAAAATAGCGGGCAAAAACCCATCACACCAACTAAAAAACAGAATAAACACGCTTAATAACGTTATACTAATTGAGAATCCTTCTGAAAAAGAAATGGAACAAGAAATACAAACGGCTCATGTTCATTTATTATTCACGTTTCAGCAAACAGGTGTGAAATTAAAATTGATTAATGCTTTACAGCGGGGAAAACACGTGATTATTAATTCTTTCATGAATGACTCTGATTTATTTAATGAAATGTGTTCAATTCAAGATTCACCAAACGAAATTATCAATTCTATTACTGAATTAATGGCTATTCCGTTTACTCAAGACTTAATTGATAAGCGTAAAATTACTTTTGAAACCTATTTTAACAACTCCAAGAATGCAAAGTTAATTTTAGAATTACTTTAAAAAATGACTATCAACCGAAAACGGGATAGTCATTATATATGATTTTAATTACGTTTTAATCCTTAACAAATTTTATTTTTGAAATTTCTTTTTCGTTTTCTACAGTAAGAAAGTACATTCCTTTTGGTAAACTATTTGTTTGTAACTCTAATTTATTACTTCCTTTTTTCACGATATATTTAGAAGCTAACACTTTACTCCCCGTTATATCATAAATAGACACTTCTACGTTATTTTCTGTATTAGATTTAAATGTAATAAAACTATTGTCTTTTACAGGATTAGGATACAAATCTAAATCAGCAAAAGATGATTCGATTTCTACCGCTATTGTATTAGAGTATTTTGAAGTACCATCAAAATCTGTTTGTTTTAAACGGTAATATGACATTCCACTTAATGGGTTTATATCTTGAAAGTCGTAATTTATATCAATAGTGGAATTTCCGGCACCATCAATAGTTCCGATAGCTTCAAACTCAACTCCAGTAGCAGATCGTTCTATTGTAAAAAAGTCATTTTCGTTTTCACTTTTCGTTTTCCAGCCTAATTCTACTACTGAATTATCAATAGTTTTAGCTCTAAAATCAGTTAATTCAACCGGTAGTATAGTTGCACCCACAAAAAATGGACAATGTTGGGAATGACTACAAGAACTAGGAACATCAAAAGTATAGCAGAATACATAGTTGTTATTTACTACAACAGGTGTAAAAGTTAAACTTGCTAATGTTCCCGTTTGTACCGCAGCACCACATGCTACATCAAACAACTCCCAACTGAAATTAGTTACATTACCACCTTGAGGACCATTACCACCACAATCAGAAGTAATAATCACATTAAAATCCACAATTGTGTTTGTCGCTTGAAAATCAAAACAAAACGTATTTGTAGAACTAGCTTGTAATTCTGGTACAAAGGGAGTAGTAGTACACCCTGCAACTACTTCAGCAACTGTTGGTGCTGTCGAAAACCCTTGAGCTGTACCACAAGGTGCCGCACAAGTTTGACAAGTAGACACATAGTCTAGACAGTAACCAAAGTCCAAATTAGCAGTACCACCACTACAAATTGTGGAACCATCAGGGTCATAAAATCTAATATAATAAGTTGTTCCTGGCGTTGTAGTTACTGTTTCTTGTTCATTATTACTACCAGTTCCGTTGTCATAACAACCTTCGTAAGTGAACGGACCAGAACAGTCTGCAGCTGAATACACTTGAAATGCTATACTGTTCATTGGTTTAGTACCACCAGGTAAGCCACCTAAATATCCAGTAATAACTACTGATGTCCCATCTGGACCGGCAGTAAACTCAACCCAGTACTCTCCAGAATTTGGTAATCCACAAGCTGGGTCAACAATTCCATTTCCAGGAACAGTCCATTGAATAGGGCATACATCTGCAATATTGGTACACTCTGTTGTTGAAGCAGTACAAGGCGTTCCTTGAGCGGTTACATTGAATTCTAACACTGAAAACAGTAGTATTATTGAAAGTATAAATTTATTCATAGGTTATTTATTAAATTTTAAAACTAAAATTTCTATATCATTATTAACTACCCACAAATAATCTTCCAATCGTCTGTGGTAATTAACCATTTTTAAAACTTCTTCAGAAATTGCTGATCCACTCGTATTTTTTTCAATTTGATAAGAATCAATTGCTGGAAGTTGTTTCGCATAAGAAATCCTAGCTGAAGTGGATGGTAGCTTAGGAGTTAATTCATTTTGAGAAGAAACACTAACCTCTGTTGATTGTGAGAAACCAGCAACACCTGTTAAAAGACTAATTGTAAATAATATTTTTTTCATCATAACAGCTTGTATATAATTACTTTACACGTAAACTTAAGTTACAACAAATATTCTATTCCGTAAAATTATTTCGATAAAACATCAAAACTAATCCTTTAAAATACAAACTACTCATGTTAATTTATTATTCATGCCTCAGCACACAGTGGAGACCCGTCATTATTATTTCTTTTATGAATGTTTCAGATTTATTTAATGAGATGTGTTCAATTCAAAATTCACCAAAAGAAATTATCAATTCCATTTACTCAAGAATCAATTGATGAACGAAACCATACTTTTGAAACGTATTTTTTTAGGAAAAAATGATTTTAAACTTAGTTTAATAAAAATAATTTTCACGGCAATTAAAACCACCTAAACCGTTTTAGTTTTGAATTCTCATATATTTAAAATAAAACACTATTTATATATCTTGTTATAAATTTTGCATATTCAAATTTTAACTATACCTTCATCCCCTTGAATATCAACGTTTAACTCAACAAACAAGAAAATTAACCGTTTATATCAAGCTCAAACCTTTTATCAAAAAAAACGAATTACCTATGAAAAAATTAGTAGTACTATTAATGATACTTGTATCTATGATGAGTTTGAATGCTCAAAATGATTGTAGTACCGCACCTATTCTTGCAATAGATGGAGGCTTAACTTGTGGAACAACTAACGGCGCTAATCTAGAATCTGGTGAATGTGTCGTTAATTATTCTGGCGGTAGTACAGAAGTTTCAACATGGTATAGATTCAACGCCACCAATGATTCGTTAATTTTTGCATATAACGAAACTAACAGTTCAATTTGTGGCTCACATGTTAGTATTTATGGTCCTTTTACCCCAGGAACTGGTTGTGTACCTGCATGTGCTACACAAATATATGATGAAAACCAAGTTGGTGACCCTGGTAATCACACCTTATTAACTACTCTTTCTGTAGGAAGTGACTATCTTGTACAAATAGTTGGAAAACACTGTAACGGCTCTGGAACTACTCCAACAACATATTGTCTTGGTATATTTAACGAACCAACAAACAATGATGCAGCTGGTTCAAGTCTTATATCTGAATGTGGTACAGTTTTTAACGGTACAAACTCTGGATACACTGCTGAAGATCTTGTAGTTGGAGGAGATAATTTAGACGGTAACGCTGCTACTACTTGTCCAACTTGTACTGCAGGTGATGACGTACCATACGTTGTAAACAATAGTTCTTGGTTTTCATTTTGCGCAACTTCAGCAGGAGATTGGAGTGTTGATTTCAATGCTATTTCAAATTGTACTAATGCAACTACTGCTGATGGATTACAAATGACTATATTTAGAGGAACACCTACTAATCTTACTTTTATTGAATCTGCTCCCTCTCCTTCTCAACCCGGTTCATCTTGGACCTCTGCTTCTTTTGCAGTAGCCGCAGGTGAATGTATTTATATGATTGTAGATGGCTTTGCCGGTGACCAATGTGATTATGGTTATACACTAAACAATCTAACGACTCCTTGTACTTTACTACCTATAGAATTATTATATTTTAAAGTAGAGCCATTGAAAGTTGATAATATACTGACCTGGAGCACAGTGCTTGAAAGAAATAATGATTATTATACTATTGAGAGAAGTGCAGATGGCGTTATATTTAAAGAAATAGGACAGGTTAATGGAGCAGGTAATTCAACAGAAACACTAGTATATGAATTTGAAGATAATACTCGTAATAAAGGTTTGAATTATTATAAATTTAAACAAACGGATTATGACGGCCGTTATAAATATTCTAAGGTTATTGTTGTTGATAATAGTTCTGACCTTAAAGAAATTTTTAAAATCACAAACGTTATGGGTCAAGAAGTTGATGCTGATTACAAAGGTTTAAGAATTATTATTTATTCGGACGGAACTACTAAAAAAGTATATATCAATTCATTATAATAAATACAAATAATTTAAATAAAAAATGCTGTCTAAATAGACAGCATTTTTTGTTATTACCAATTTGTAAATAAATTTCTACACTTCGATATATTTTATACTATTGGAGGGCTACTTTTTTGAAGGTAGAATCCACAATCGTTTATATATCTATTTGAACACCTCAACACATAATATCCCCACTATTCAAGAACCATATAAATTGAGTAGATTTGCATATAGAAATAATCCAATGAAAAAACTTCTATTAATAATAACACTATTCCTGTCAACGGCTTTACTTGCACAAGATCAAGTAAGAATTATGTATTATAATTTATTGAATTACCCTGGATCAAGCCCACTTAGACATGATACATTACGTAAAATTGTACACTTTGTAAAACCAGATTTATTTTTAGTTAATGAATTACAATCCAACCATGGTGCCAACTTAATATTAGCTAATAGTTTAAATCAATTCGAAACAAATTATTATCAAAAGGCTGCTTTTATTGACGGTCCAGATACTGATAATATGCTATATTATAATTCAATTAAATTTGGATTAGTCAGTCAAAAAAAAATAGCAACGGTGTTACGAGACATGAATGAATATGTATTATATTATAAAGATCCAACCCTTAATGCTTTGTCTGATACTATTTACTTTTACATGTATTCATTACACTTAAAAGCAGGTAATTCAGATGAAACGCAACGAAATATTGAATGTACTACTTTGAGAAATTATTTAAATACTAAATCTAACATTGAAAATGTGTTTGTCGGTGGAGATTTAAACTTTTACACTTCTGCTGAACCTGGATTTTCAACACTAAAAACCTCTTTGACACTCCCTTTAATTGATCCAATTTATGCTAATGGAACTTGGCATAATAATAGTTCTTTCGCTTACTTACATACTCAAAGTACAAGAACGTCAAACTTAGGTGATGGTGTATGGGGTGGAATGGATGACCGATTTGATTTTATATTTTCAACCAATGACGTAATGACTGGCTCAAAGGGTGTTAAATATGTGAATAATTCATACCACGCATTAGGGCAAGACGGTTTACGTTTTAACGGGTCAATTATTAGTCCAACCAACAACTCTGTACCTGATTCAGTATCTGTAGCTTTAATGTACATGAGTGATCATTTACCCGTAATAATGGATGTTGATGTTAATTATTTAACGAATTCCATTTCAGAATCATCTACAAACCGAATCGACATTATGCATCAATCAAAATTTAATAGATTCAAGTTAAATGAAAAAATTGATAATGCTCAATTTACACTGTACTCAATACAAGGAAAAAAAATAATGACTATTACTGTGAACAACACAAAATTCATTGAACATGATTTGCTCGGTTCTGGAATATACATTTGGAGAATTGAAAGTAATGAAACAGTGTTTTCTGATAAAATCATAGTCAACTAAAGTATCAATAGACAAAAAAGAGAAGTCACAAACTGTAACTTCTCTTTTTTATTTAAAACCAATGTGTTTTTTAAGCTTCTAACGCTTGTTTTATATCTGCAATGATATCAGCTGGGTTTTCCACTCCAACTGAGATTCTAACTAGTTGCTCTGTCACTCCATGATGATTTCTTTCATCAGGATCTACACCAGCATGTGTCATTGAAGCCGGATGCTCTGCTAAAGATTCAGTTCCCCCTAGGCTAACCGCTAATTTTATTAATTTCATATTATTCAAGAATTTAAACGCTTCTTTTTCTCCACCTTTAATTTCAAAAGCAACAACAGCTCCAGTTCCTTTACATTGCTTTTGAAAAATAGCTTGTTGCTTTGGGTTGTCTCCTAGCATTCCCAAATAATGAATTTTTTCAACCTTTTCATGATTTACAACAAATTCTGCAACTGCTTTTGCATTTGATTCTTGCTTATCCATTCTTAATTTTAAAGTTTCTAAACTTCTCATTAACAACCAAGCCGTATTAGGGCTTGTTTGATTACCAAGGAATGTACGCATCACTTTAACTCTCCCCATCAATTCAGTAGAACCTAAAACAGCACCTGCAATTAAATCAGAATGTCCTCCTATGAATTTTGTCGCTGAATAAACCAATAAATCAGCTCCATGTTCTAATGGATTTTGCCAGATTGGCCCTAAGAACGTATTATCAACTGTTAGCACCACTTTTTTATCTTCAGTAGATAATGATTTACACATGTCACTACACATTTCAATATCAATTAACGCATTTGTTGGGTTAGCCGGTGTTTCCATATATATCATGGCTAACTTATCTTTCAAGCCAGATGCTTCTAATCTTTTCTCAATATCTTCTTTAGAATCTACCGCACTAAATGGTAAAATATGAATACCATATTTTACTAAAACATGCTGAATAAAGTGAGAAGTTCCTCCATAAGTAGGATTAGAATACATTAACAAATCACCTGGTGACAAAAATTCCATTAAAATAGTTGAAATAGCAGCCATACCAGACTCAAAAACAGCACAATCATCCGCATTATCCCATAATGTTAAACGATTTTCTAAAATTTCTAAATTTGGGTTATTCAATCTTGAATAGATTAACCCCATTTCTTCACCTTCCTCTGGGTCTCTCAATCCATAGGCTAATTCAAAATAAGCTTTTCCTTGTTCTGCATTTTTAAACACATAAGTTGATGTTTGGAAAATTGGGCATTTTACAGCACCTTCTGATAACTCTGGTTTATAACCATAAGACATCATTAAACTTTCGGGATTTAATGTTTTATCGTCCATAATATAAATATGATTTTAATTTTATTAATTATTCTGACTCAAAGGTAATCTATACTAGACTAATTTACCACAAATAAAGTTAATTATAGAATTATTTACTGTAAAAATAAATTAATTAAGAATAAATTAATATTTTTGTACTAGATATAATCCACCTTTAGAAAAACATACTATGCTAAAAATTGACAATACAGACAAACAGATATTAGAGATACTACAATTAAATTCGAATCAGAGTATAAAACAAATTGCAGCACAATTAAATTTAACGAATACACCTGTACATGAGCGCATTAAAAAATTAGAAAAATCAGGTATAATAGAAAGTTATACTGCAAACATTGATGCTAAAAAAATTGGTAAAGATTTATTAGTATATACAAACGTTACTTTAAAAGAACACGCCAAAGAATTCATATTAAATTTTGAAACAAAAATACAAGCGACTAAATCCGTTATAGAATGCCATCATGTTTCTGGTGAGCATGATTATATACTTAAGGTACTCGTAAAAAACATGGATGATTATCGTGACTTCTTAACTAATCAACTCGCTAAAATAGCAAATATAGGAAATGTTCATTCGTCATTTGTAGTTGGTGAGGTTAAAAAAAGTGCTGTTATTTATGTTTAAATCAAACTACCTCATATCGCTTACCTGCCAATGCTCTGATAGCTCCTTTCATTTCAAGATTGAACAAATTTACAGACATCACAGAAATGGACATATTTGCCAAATTAGTTAGTGGATCTACATGCAAAGCGCCTTTATTTTTTAGAATATCTATGACCATTTGTTCCTCTTCTGACAACTCTAAAAACAAATTAGTTTGAAATACATTTTGTTTCAATGGAGTTTCCCAACCTAAAATATCGATCATATCTTGAGCAGAAGTCAAGAGGTGCGCTCTATTTTTTTGGATCAACATATTGCACCCTTTAGAAAACTCTCTAGTTGTATCACCTGGAAATGCGAACACATCTCTATTATAATCATTGGCCAAACCGGCTGTAATTAACGAACCTCCTTTTTGAGCTGATTCAACCACAACAGTAGTATCACAAATACCTGCTACAATTCTATTACGCTTTACGAAAAAGGAAGCATCACCAGCTGTTTCCGATAAAAATTCTGTTACCCACCCTCCTTTTTCTAACATGTCATTAGCAATTGGTCTATGAGGTGCAGGATAAATAGCATCTAAGCCCCTTGCAAATACACCAACTGTGGGTATACTGTTATTCAATGCTGCCTTGTGTGCTTCTATATCGATACCGTATGCTAAACCACTTACAACATTAACATCATGTTCTTTTAAATCACTTATGAATTGTTGTGTTAATGACTTACCGTAATTTGTAGCTTTTCTTGTGCCAACAATTGCCACATTCTTTCTAGAAAAATCAATATTACCTTTTGTAAATAAAACAATTGGTGAATCAATAGCCTCTCTTAACTTATCAGGGTAGCCTTTATCCTTATAAAACAAACAATCTACATTATTAGTTTCCATGAACTTTAATTCTCTCTCAGCTCTTTGTAAAAGACTTTTAGGATTAAAATCCTTCAGAAAATAAGAACCTATACCATCAATCTTACTTAATGTGGTATTATTTTCCCTAAATACTTGTTCAGCGGAACCAATATGAGAGAGTAATGTTTTAGCCTTAATAGGCCCAATTTTCGGGATTAAGCTTAATGCTATTTGATAAAGTTTATTTTGCACTTGACTAAAGTAATCAAAAAAAGAAAACCTCTCTCCAAAAGGAAAGAGGTTTTTGTACCTGAGGTCGGGATCGAACCGACACGTCTTGCGACACACGAGTTTGAGTCGTGCGCGTCTACCAATTCCGCCACTCAGGCAAAATTTCTAGTACATTAATTGTTTTTTAGAAGCTTT
>Ga0209395_1001743_pt1 | contig 30022 bp, 22 predicted proteins | sample GOMGulsemesocosm_3_FD_184635 | JGI IMG/M metagenome (GOLD analysis project Ga0209395, IMG submission 184635) | Methane-oxidizing microbial communities from mesocosms in the Gulf of Mexico - GOM9D Gulf of Mexico (SPAdes) (version 2) | ecosystem: Environmental > Aquatic > Marine > Cold seeps... | reverse complement strand
TTTCTGATGATAAACGAAATATAGTAATAAGACCTTTAGCGTATTGTCGTGAAAAAGACATCATTGAATATGCTAACTACAAGGAATTCCCGATTATTCCTTGTAACTTATGCGGCTCTCAAGAAAACTTACAAAGACAGAACGTCAAAGCCATGCTGTCTGATTGGGATAGCGCAACACCCGGCAGAGTAGAATCTATTTTTAAGTCTTTAAAAAATGTGAGTTTGAGCCAATTAGCTGACACCAATTTATTTGATTTTGAAACCTTGGCAATTGATCGTTCAAGTGAAAAAGAAGAGTATGAGTTTGCTAAAGAGCATGTCTCATCTTCAAATATCGATGAGTCTTTATTCATTGATATTACTAACGTATAACTTGCCAGGTTATACGTTAACTATACTGAGCATTAATTGATTTAGAGAATAGTCAGCTAACCGCTAATCTTTTACCATCTTTGCTACTAATAGCCAGTTGATTACCTACAGTGTATGAATAATCAACAGGCTTTAGTTAAACGCGAAATAATCAATTAAAATGGCCTCTCCTGCCGGTTTTTAAGGTAAAATCCCACGATAAAACGTAATACGTTCACCTTGTTAAATTCAATCAATCATTCACTAGTTATCAGGAACATATAAATCATGCGAGTAGCCGTTTCTCAGTTTGCCACCACTTCAAACTCTCAAGAAAATTTAGCAAGCTGTATTCGTATGATTAATGAAACGGCAAGGTGTCAGCCATCACTGATTGTATTGCCTGAATTTTGTAATACCCTATTTTCAAATACTCAGCCGTGTTACGCCAATCAAGAGCAAGCCTGGAATGAGGCTTTAGAACTTGATGGTCCTTTTTTAATAGCCGTAGCAGAGCTAGCAATAAAGCATGAATGTTACATTGTCATCAATGTAACATTGCGTCGAGCCGACGCAATTACCTCACAGACAAAATCGAAAATTAGTGTTACCTCATGCTTATTTTCTCCTCTTGGTAAGCTAATTAACCAAACAGACAAACAAACGTTATCCGAACATGAAAATATATATTTCAGTGCATCAAGTAGCATATCAGAAGTGGTAACAACTCCTATTGGGGAACTGGGCTTGTTAACAGGTAACGATAGTATGAGCTTTGAGACACCAAGAAGCTTAGCCTTAGGTGGCGTACAATTATTGTGTAATTCTATTAACTCATTCGCATTAGATCAAAGTCACTTACATGATCCCGCTCGAGCATTCGAAAATAACATTTTCATAGCAACAGCAAATAAGGTTGGCGCACTCACTCCCTTACAGCAATTACAACAAGGCCAATTGGAACAAGAACAAGGTGCTCTAGCGGATGTTGGCGCAGGCCAAAGCCAGATAGTCTCGCCCAAGGGCGTGGTTCTAGCAAAAATTAATAGTAGTGAAGAAGGTTTTACCTATGCAGATATAGACTTACCTGCCGTTGACTCTGACTCTGACACAAACAAAAAAAATGACGCGAAAATTGGGCTAAGCAATAAACGTCGTCCTGATGGCACACTGATAACTCAGCAGTTACGCCCTGAACTTTACCAAAAGTTAACGGCAAGCATAAAGCCAACTGAGTCGATAAAAGAAATACCACATCAGCAAGTTCCTATTACGGCTAATGTCGCAATTTTTGCAACATACAAATCGAATGAGTATGCCATTGAAGATGTCTGCCAATACATTGAGAACAATCTCAGCGATATAATTCAGTTACCTGAATTATTCTTTATTGCCGATAAAAATATCACTCATGATGCACAGCAAAGAGAACATATAGAAAACTTGAGCAAGCAACTCATTGAGCAAGTCAGTGCAGTACTAAGACCTTTTCAATACTTATGTACAAGCTTAGTCATTGAAGGAAAACACCAAGCGGTATTAATAAGCGACAAGGGATTATTAGCTACACAAGCACAGTTGCATTTTTGCCAGCGGTATCAGTGGACCGCTTTGGGTGAAGCATTAAGTATTGTAGAGTTGCCTTTAGAGCAAGGAAATATACGTCTTGCCATGTTAACCGCTGATGATGCCAACATACCCGAAGTAGTCAGCATTGCGACTAGGTATAACATTCATTTATTATTAGTGCCGTTTGATATTCAACAAGCATGCGAAGTAGAATATAGCTTGTTAGCGCGCGCTGCTGAAAATAGAATTTGTATTGTTGCTGCAAGTCGAGAGAAAAGTTTTGCTAATGATTTAATCAAAAAGACTATCACTGACAATATTTATGCTAAGAATAAGGTGAAGGAGCAAAAGTCTACAGGGTTAATTGCTAATTTAACGACTGATGCCGCTTTATTACCTCAATGGAGATCACAAAAGTTTAAGGGTTATATTAATCAGCCTTTAGTTAAACTTCAATATGGAAAAATTACTAAAGCCGTGATTCACCCTATTGCTGCTTGTACCAAGGTAAAATAAAGCTTTATTACCTCAAGAGGTAATGGAGGGGAATACAATACTAAGCGGACTAGCTCAGACCAGATAATTATTTTATTGGTACGAGCTAGTCAGCTTGAATCATTAATCTGCTAAGGCGGTCTGTTCGTTATCTATGTTTACAAAATAACGCTGATTATGACGTAACATATCAGTGATATCTAACACGTAATGGGCACCGCGCTCAGAGTAAGGTAATAAACCTGTCGCTAAAATTTCAGCATCAAGCGGCTGATCTTGCGCTCTTAATTCAGCACGGATTGTTCTAAAAACATGATAGGCATTATGCTTATTTATATTATTAAAATAACCCGAAACGGCCTCGTCAACACTTTGAAATGCAGCTACCTCATGCTTAGCACCCGTATTACGACCGCCAGGCACCATGCCACAACCTGTTCTATAACACCAGATACCAAAGAAGTTTAACCCTATGCGAGCAAAGCGTGAGGTTCCCCAAGCCGATTCATTAGCAGCCTGCACCAGCACTAAAGGCGTGGGTATAATGTCGACTCGTAGCAACAAATCATTAACTTGTTGTAAGTTCGATGCTTTTTTGTTGATGCGGTAAGCTTTAATTAGAGCTTGCAGTGATACTTGCTCTGTTTCGGTTAATCCTAAACCTAGTGATATTTGTTCATGCCAAAATTCAAGTTTTGCTCTATCTTGCGCTAATTCATTATTTTTAGCTTCAATTGCTGGCCGGATAAACGAAAAAAACTCGTACTTTTTTGTTGGTATATCATAAATAGCCGAAAAATCCGGCAAACTTACCTGATGTAATGGTTTTTCGACTATTTTTACTTTTTCCACAACCGGTACAATAACTTTTTCAGGCTCGGGTTCAACAGAAACCTCAGCAACAATCACTAAAGGTTTAGGCTCTAAAAAAGTAAATGGTGCTACAACAGCAAGCCCAAGCGCAATTAACAATATAAAACGAGTGAATAACTTTTTTTTCATAAAAACTCCATATTTATGATCAAGGTTAAGCAGAAAAAGTATCGTCTGAGCCATTATGGTCAACGTCTTTTTGAGTCGGTGTTACGTGCATTTCATGGTTATTCTCATCAACAAATATACCGAAGATTTCACGGTACAATACACCTTTGACGTTATAATACCAGGGTGCTAAGTAGGTAAAACCAAATAAAAACACCATAACTGCAAGCGGCGCTAGACTCGAATTAATTAATAAAGCGATAGGAATAAGTAAGGATATAAACGACATAAATAGTACTACATAAATCATCAGTAAAGCCCCTATTTTAAACCGTAATGCTTTTACAGATAAAACGATGGCCTGCATCGGTGTCATCTTCTTTTCTACCACTAGAGGAAGCGTTAAAGACAATAAAACCGCCAACAGCACACCTGGGATTATTAACAATTCAAAACCGATACTGATCAACAAAGAAGTTAGTAATGCACATAATGCAACCCAACTACCACGATGTAAAAACGAGAGTAACATTTTACTTTTTGTTGGTTTGTTTATCGCGTGGAAGACACCCATCATTTCAATGCCTGCGATAAACGGGTAGACAGAAATCGTCACAATAACATTAATCATCTGTAATGCTTCAGACTTGCCCGCTTGCGCATCTGCAACAACAACCTCAATACCACCAAAAAAACTACTGGCAATAAATGACACTATCATGCCAAACAGCATCACGAAGATAAGTCCAAGGTTAATTGACATTCTCGATTGTAAAGTGTGCTGCCACGCTTCACTTAAAACAGCTTTCACATCAATTGAATACTCGCCCTTTACAGCACGTTCAACACTTCCACCGATGGATACAATTATATTTTTCTCTGGCAAAGCTAACCCTTTTATACATTAATACTACATTTGAACGCTATTATACTGGAAATGAGAGCAGATTGCTCATTGCTCACTTTACCAACACGTTTTTCAATAATTTCAGTCCAACATTTAGCTTTAACGTCGGCATAAATCTCTGTTAATTTAGATCGCTTAACACTAACTGAATGGCTAATAGTAATAGAATCCCCCCCATAATACGGTCAAGAATATAACCTTTACGCTGTAAAACAAAACGAACTCTCTCTTGGGTGAGCATATAAGAGAGGAAGCAAAACCATGCAGCTGTTGCCGCCACTAAATAAGCACCATAGGCAATTTTAATACCCAAAAAGGTTTCTGGGGCAATAACAACAGAAAACAAGCTAACAAAAAACAAGGTTGCTTTAACATTTAGTGCATTAATTAAAAAGCCGTTCAGAAAAGCTTTTTTAACGGAAGGCAGTTTAGCCGATGTATCCTTTTTGCTTTCGTCATTTGGCGTGAGAGAATGATGAGTATCATTACTTTTTTCTGCTAATAACTCATTATCCGGCTTTTTTGCGGTAATGCAGTGCCATGCTATATAACAGAAGTAACTCGCAGCAATATATTTTAGCGCAGTAAATAAACGTTCATCGCTTGCAATTAAAAGTCCTATACCGACCAAAGAATATGTCACATGAACGATAATGCCAGCGGCAATGCCAAAGCTAGTGTAGATAGCAATACGCCGATTATAACGAATGCTTTGCTTTAAAATCAGCGCAAAATCAGGACCGGGGCTAGCTACAGCAAAAAAATGTACCATAGCGATAAGTAAAAATTGTTCTAAAACAGGCATATGACAACACGGTTGATTATAAAAAGTGCATCATTTTACCTTAGAAATAAAATAAAGCGATCTTATACATATTAACTAAATAATTTCTTCTGTAATTAATTTGCTACTAATAGAAGTTAGCGATTGATTTTTGAACTAAAATATTTCGGTAAAAAGCCCAAAGTTCTTCAAAGCAATTAAATCGATATTCTTTACCGTGATAACTGGTTTTCATAAACAACCCTTATACGTGCCACATAACAAGCAACAAGCGTATAAGTTTCAATCAACCAATGGCGTTAATAAAATGTAATTTACCGTATTGATTGGTTATCATTAGAAAACTTCATTAATGATTTTTAATAAAGTTTTATAGATTAGTAAAGTATCCTCACAGACTATTGTTGAGGGTGGTTTTTATGAATTTTCTTTAAAGTATCTTGGAAAAAATTACTGCCTTTTTGCTCAGCTAACACCATATTCTCTTCAGGGATCTGTTCAGGGTTTTTATAGACCTTGAGTACTTTTTCCATACTTGCCTCTCGGATTATATGAAGCATTGGATATGGAGAGCGATTGGTAAAGTTACTGGCGTCGTCAAAATCATCATCAGCAAAACAATATTCGGGGTGCATGGTCGCTAATTGAAATATGCCTTCAAAGCCGGAATCTATCAACAATTCATTAGCATAATCAACTAAGTCTAAATATCGCTCAAAACTGCGAAAACCTTCACTATAAATAAGCAAAGTTGTTTCAATCTCATCATGTTTTTGTAGGTAATGACATTGCTCTATGAGCTCTTTTAAAGCAGGTTTGATTTGCTCAATTTCTGACTGATGATAACAAATGGTATTGTTTACAAACTCTTTCTTGGCAAAGGGGCAAAAATTCAAGCCTATGATAATTTCATCTAACCACTGTTTAGTTGCACTGATTTCAGCACTTTCTTCAGTCGGATCTAGCCCTGGTGCTGCTGGTTGTTGCTCTTTATTCATAACTGACTAACTCTACCCTTTCTATACTCGGCATTACGATTGTTGTAACTGCCACATTTTACTGTATTGCCCTTGAAGTGCCAATAATTGTTGATGATTACCCTGCTCAACAATTTCACCATGACTCATCACAATAATATTATCACTGTCTATAATGGTCGATAAACGATGCGCGATAACCAAGCTGGTACGGTTCTTTGCAACTTCATTAATAGCCGTTAAAATGGCTTGTTCAGACTGACTATCAAGTGAGGAGGTAGCCTCATCAAAAACTAAGATCTGTGGATTTTTCAAAATGGTACGTGCAATAGCAACACGCTGTTTTTCCCCGCCAGAAAGCTTCAAGCCTCGTTCACCCACGACAGTCTCTAAGCCATCTGGTAAGCTGGCAATAAACTCAGATAAATGCGCCAACTCAATCGCTTTTAAGACTTCGACTTTACTGGCTGATGGACAGCCATACTGCACATTGTTAAATAAGGAGTCGTTAAAAAGAACCGTATCTTGTGGCACGATACCGATGTGCGAGCGCAGTGATAATTGACTTACTTTACTTATATCTTGTTTATTAATTGTTATAGCGCCTGAGTCAACATCATAAAAACGAAATAACAGCTTCACTAACGTTGATTTACCTGAGCCACTCTGCCCTACTACTGCGACTTTTTCACCCGCATTGATACTAAAAGATATGCCCTTAATAATCGGACGTTTCTGATTATAAGCGAAAGCTATATTGTCAAAATTGATACTGGCTTTGCTGACAGAGCTATCATCTTCTCCAGATAATGATAAACCGCCAGCATCGATGATATCTTCTACTTTAGGTTTCTTTGCTAATAAACCAAATAAATTCTCAATATTAGCCAATGAGCCTTTTATTTCTCGATAAACAAAACCTAAAAAATTAAGTGGCATAAATAACTGCATCATAAAGGCATTAATAAGTACAAAGTCACCTAAAGTCATGACACCAGCAGCCACTTCATTGGCGGCAAGTGCTAACATGGCAGTCATAGCGACGGCGATAATCAAAGCTTGACCACCATTAAGAGCAAATAATGACAAACGGTTCTTAATTTTAGCCTGTTCCCATGTTGATAACTGCTGGTCATAAGCTTGTGCCTCAAACTCTTCGTTGGTGAAATATTTAACCGTCTCATAGTTTAATAAACTATCAATCGCGCGGGTATTACTCGACGAATCAGCTTTATTGGCAGCGCGAACATAACGTGTGCGCAGCTCAGTAGCAAAAACAGAATAAGCTATATAAGCAATAATTGAAGAGAGCGTAATTACCGCAAACCATATGCCATATTTAACAAATAAAATACTGACCACCATCACGATTTCAAGTAAGGTTGGTACAATATTAAATACCATGAAGCGCATTAAAAAATTAATGCCCGATGTACCTCGGTCAATATCGCGAGACAGCCCGCCAGTTTGTCTAGTTAGGTGGAAATCTAAATCAAGTGAATGTAAATGACGAAAGACTTTTAGCCCAATTCGCCTAATAGCGCGCTCTGTGACTCGGCCAAATAAAGTATCTCGAATCTCAGCAAAAACGACTATGGATAAACGCACCATGCCATAAGCCGCGACTAAACCTAAGGGCACAATCACCAATGCAGAATCTTTACCTGAACTGTTGGCATCTAAGGTATCAACAATATCTTTAAGGATGAAAGGCAGGTAAACACTGGCAATTTTAGTCATTATAAGACAGAGCATTGCAAAGGCTATGCGTTTTTTATACTCAAATAGATAAGGTAATATCAGTTTGAAGGCTTGCCAATTAATGGAGCTAACTTCTTGTTCTGGATAACTAGATGGGCGCATAAATTCAAATAAATAAGTTGTTTCTTGCTATAAGCTTACCTTAATATTGACTGATAATCGTCTGTTAACGTCATTTTCTATAAGGATATTAGAATAATGCAAGACCATCAATTGATCGTACTCTGCGCAATAATAATTTTATTTTTTGGTCTATTCTCTAAGGTGGCCGAGCGTTCAGTTATCACCGCACCTATGGTTTTTGTTTCTATTGGCCTACTGCTTGGCCCATTGGGTTTATCCTTACTTCATGTAGATATTGAGGCAGAGGCTATACAATTATTGGCCGAAATAACCTTAGTCATCATTCTTTTTGTTGATGCTTCTTTTATATCGCTCACAGATATTAAAAGCCGCTTGCAAGGACTACCTAGTAGGTTACTGCTTCTTGGCTTGCCATTAACCATGGTCTTGGGTTCAATCACTGCCTTGTTATTATTTCCTGGTTATGATGTATGGCTGCTAGTCGTTTTAGCATTAATATTATCTCCAACCGACGCTGCCCTTGGTCAAGCCGTGGTAAAAAGTCCTAAAGTACCGCGTAATATTCGTGATTCAATTAGTACAGAAAGCGGCTTAAATGACGGTATATCCCTACCGCCTATTTTTGTTTGTCTAGCGGTTATTGCTAGCGGTTTAGGGCACATATCAAACGAGGGGCAGTGGTATACCTTTATGGCTTTGCAGCTGACCCTTGGTCCATTAATCGGTAGTGGCATAGGCTTCTTTGGTGGCAGAATGATTGAGTTTGCTCATAAAAGAGATTGGATGGACACTGTCTTTCAACGGTTAACCTGCCTTTCCATCGCTATATTAGCTTATGCTGTTGCAGAGTTATTTGAAGGTAATGGCTTTATTGCCGCTTTTTGTGCTGGCTTATTTTTAGGGGTAAAAAATACAAATGTACGCGCAAGGATTCAGGAGTTTGGTGAAACAGAAGGACAAATGTTCACCCTTTTTGTCTTTGTTATTCTTGGTGTCATCATTATCCCTGATTTTGCACCACAGTGGGATTTAAAGGCTTTGATTTACGCTGTCCTCAGTTTAACGGTCATACGTATTGTGCCAGTCTTTATTTGCTTGATTGGCTCAGGATTATCAAATTACAGTAAGTTTTTCATTGCCTGGTTTGGCCCTCGTGGCATTGCCTCAATTCTCTACCTATTAATTGCTTTAGAGCAAATTGGTCGTACTGGCCATGAATATATACTTAGTATTATTGTATTAACCGTATTACTGAGTATTTTTGCCCACGGCATAACGGCCGTGAGCATGAGTAATCATTTTAAAAAGGGTTAGTTATTTAAAAATGAGTTAGTCATCTAAGACTTTTTTCAGTACTTTCCCTTGGGCCCCTGATGGGGCCTTAATGCCAAGTATTGCCGATAGCGTTACTGCTATGTCTGTTGTACTTACTCGGTCATAAACAATGTCATCATCAAGATTAAAGCCTGCAAAAATCATTGGCACAAAGGTATCATACCCCCAAGGAGAGCCATGAGTTGCCGCTACAGTCAACCCTTCCATATCTGCGACAAAACGGTGAGCTTCAAGCACTATATAAATATCACCTGAGCGATTTTTACTGTGATTATTAGCAACTAACGTATGCAAGTAATCTTGTGGGGTATTGCCTTGTTCAATATCCTTACTGGTTACCGCCAGCGCAACACCATCAAATTTAGCAACTTCTAAAGCGACAGCTTTTTGTACTTGTTCAAGTGATAGTTTACGTCGAGCAATTAAATCACGATCAAGATAAACATAGGGATGAAAGTAGCTTTTAATCAAGGTTTCATCAAAACCAAACTGCTTTTTAAGCGCTTGCATGCTAGGTGATTTGTCCCAGGTTTTGGGTGTTACAGGTTCAGTTTTCATACCTAATGTTGATAAATATGCAGGTACTTCAGCGGCGCCATGATCAGCAGATAAAACAATTAAGGTATTATCTAAGCCAACTTTTTTGTCAATAAATTTCAATAAATTGGCTATTGTTCTATCAAGTCTAAGCATATTATCCTCGGCCTCTAAACTTGATGGGCCAAAAATATGCCCTACATAATCCGTAGATGAAAAACTTACCGATAAATAGTCAGTTATATCATCTTGACCCAGTTGTTCGTTATTCACCACGGCTTTGACAAAGTCTAGTGTTAACTCATCGCCTGCCGGGCTCAAGGTTAAAAAGGTATTAAAATAAGGATTACTCATTTCACCATATTGATGCGGAAACGTATTACCAAAACCAGGAAATTTAGTTTCCCATACTTGGTCATCTTGTTTGCCAAACACATAGTTAGTTTTCGGCTGAGTCAGCTTCCATGTTTGATTGTGGTATTTTTTAACAGGTTTTGCTTCATTCCAACTCACTACCCACTCTGGGTATTTATCGTAATAATATTCGCTGGTAACAAACTCACCTGATTTTTTAGAAAACCAAAAGGCTTTTCCTGTATGGCCGGCCATTGAAATAGCACCGCGGTCTTTGACCGATACGCCAAATACTTTAGCTTTACCATTTGAGGCAATCATTAACTCATCACTAAAGGTAGATACTTGAATGTTGCTTGGTGAACGACCAGATGATTTAGCGGTGCGTTGAGTAGGATCAATTTCTGTTTTTTGATTAACATCGGCATTCGCTGATAATAAAGGATATTTAGAATCTTCAACATTATACACAAGGCGCTGCAGTTTATCGTCATACCAAACATTGCCTATCATGCCATGTACCGCAGGTAGCGCACCTGTAGCAAGTGTTGCATGGCCTACAATAGTTTCAGTATTGGCATGATTATGATGCGCATCTTTATATACCACCCCTTCATTTAATAGATACTTAAAGCCGCCCTTGCCCATTTTATCTAGATACGCGGTTGGCATATTGCCGCGTAATTGATCAACGGTAATTTGTAAAACCAATTTAGGTTTGTGAGTTTGTGCAAATGTGTAGCTACTGGCCAAGATGACAGGCATTGACAATAAGAGGCTAAGTGTATTTTTTATGCTATGTGTCGCTGTTTTCATTTTATTAATCCTTTAACGGTTGACATATAGTCATTTCAACTCATTATAACAATCGTTTAATTACTGTTTCTGGGTTTTCTGAGAATAATACCCAGAGTGAATACTGACTAAGAAAACAGAAAATAACACGCTACCAAACTGAATTATATGCAGATTCCGTTTACCGTATTGATAAATAAATTTTAACTAGCCTAAACAGTCCTTATTAAGGGTTGTTGAGGGTAGTTCTTGAAACAATTGACGGTACTCTCCGGCAAAACGTCCCAATTCGATAAAGCCCCAATTAAGTGCAACATCAACGACTCTTCTATTTCTTGGAGGAGTAAAAAGTAAATCTCGCCTAACACCGTTTAAGCGCACTAACCTTAAATACCGCACTGGCGTTACGCCTAAAAATTCTTTAAAACCACGTTGAAGATCCCTCTCACTTAACTTAGCTACTCCGCACAACTCAGGTATGGTTGGCACCTCTGCAGCATTACTATGAAGGTAGTCGATTACCCTTCGCACACCCAAAGAACGCTTTGCATGCGTTTTTCCCTTTGCTTTACATTTTGTGGTTAAGTTAAGAACATTAAACACCAGCATTAAAATCTGATCTCCAATCATGCGTATAGCATTATCTTTCGTCAAAATATCGGGGCTTTTTTGTATAACATTGATGATATAACTCAAGCCTGTTGCATAATGTCCTAAGGCTAGATGATCTGTGTGGCAGGATTTGCTTGTTAACCAGCTCAGTGGAATTTCTTGACCGGTAAGATGTTCAATATCTTGACTAAATTTTTCTCGATTAAATGCAGCGGCCACATAATCTAAATTGTCTTTAAAACTGGCTTCCCAAAAACCTCCTGTCGCCTGTAAAATAGAATTTTCTACTATTTTCCCTCCACAAAAATTAAAACTTTCAATGTTGGATAATATCGCGCCGAAAGGTATAAAGTTACTCGCTGGCGCTGCTTCGATTAGCGTACCTGCGGTGAGTACTTCTCGAAATATCTGTACATCACCCAAGTTAACTTCAGTATATTTTCCGTGTAGTTTACCAGTTTGTAGTTGGGTATATCGGCGATTTTTATTCACTTGAAACTGAGACAGCTCATCAATATCAGCGGTTATTAGACTCCTTATCCCCTTACTATCCTGGCCTTTTTGTTGAATCTTCATTGCTTATAAAAGTCCTTTTATTAAGCTGATTGTCAATTTAAATCCGTATAAGAATAACACATTGTCGGAAAGTGCATACTCAAACATTACAACTATTAATATAATGTTAATAATATCCGCAGGGATTACATTACACACTTAAATTCATCACCTTATCATCACGTTAAGGGTTTAAAAGTAATGGTGTTACCGCTTGATTGAAAATATTTTTACAGAGAAAATTAGCTTGATGCCACACCCGTTACAACGTTGGGAACAGCAATTTTTAACAAAAGCAATAAAGTAAATAGATAATAACAATAACTTAAATTAATAATATACAGGAAGTATTATATCTAATGAATAACCCAATTAAAAAAATCGCTCTAGTCATTGGTTTACTCGCCGTTGCCAATCATGCGGCTGCAACAACTGACAAATCAAGACCAAACGTACTCGCCATTTGGGGGGATGATATTGGTTATTATAATATCAGTGCTTATAACCAAGGTATGATGGGGTACAACACGCCTAATATTGATCGTATTGCAGATGAAGGTGCCTTATTTACTCATCATTACGCACAACAAAGCTGTACTGCTGGGCGTGCATCTTTCATCCTAGGACAAGAGCCTTTTAGAACGGGTTTATTAACTATCGGTATGCCTGGCTCTGATCATGGCATTCCAGATTGGACACCAACTATTGCTGACTTGTTAAAAGAAAAAGGCTACATGACAGCGCAATTTGGTAAAAACCATCTAGGTGATCAAGACAAACATTTACCTACTAATCACGGCTTTGATGAGTTTTTTGGTAACCTTTATCATTTAAACGCTGAAGAAGAGCCTGAAACTTATTATTACCCTAAAGACAAAGAGTTTCATAAAAAATATGGTCCACGTGGTGTTATCCATTCTTTTGCCGATGGAAAAACCGAAAACACCGGGCCTATGTCGCGTAAACGTATGGAAACTGCTGATGAGGAGTTTTTAGCCGGTACCTTAAAATTTATTGATAAAGCGCATAAAGCGAAAAAGCCTTTCTTTATTTGGCATAGCTCAACTCGTATGCATGTATGGACTCGTTTACAAGAAAAATATCGCGGTAAGTCAGGTGTTGGTCTAACTGCCGATGGCATGTTAGAGCACGATGATCATGTCGGTATTTTATTAGATAAATTAGACGATTTGAAGATTGCTGATAATACCATTGTTATTTATTCTACTGATAACGGCGCTGAAAAGTTCACTTGGCCTGACGGCGGTACTTCACCATTTGCCGGTGAAAAAGGGACTACTTCAGAAGGTGGCATGCGTGTTCCTCAGCTAGTTCGTTGGCCTGGTACTATTAAAGCAGGAAGCAAATTCAATAACATGATGTCTCATGAAGATTGGATGCCGACATTACTTGCAGCTGCAGGTGAACCAAATATAGTGAACAAACTTAAAAAAGGTCACAAAGCTAACGGTAAAAAATGGAAAATTCATGCGGATGGCCATAACTTCATGCCTTTCTTTAAAGGTCAAGAAGACAAGTCTCCACGTACAAGTAAACTTTACTTCAATGCTGCTGGTGATTTAAACGCAGTACGTTGGAATGAATGGAAAGTTGCTTTTGCGATTGAAGAAGGTGGTATTAATACTGCTTATCGTAAAACACCTGCGTGGCCAGTGATTACCAATTTACATGCGGACCCATTTGAAACCGCATCAAAAGAGTCTGCAATGTATATCCGTTGGTATGCCGATAACATGTGGTTATTTGTACCGGTTCAACAACAAGTAACTAAATTCATGTCTACAATTGATGGTTATCCTTTCCAAGCGGGTAGTAGCTTAAGTGCTGGTGATATTGGTTATAAAAGTATTCGTACACAATCTGCATTAAAGCAATTACAACAGTTGAGCCCTAACCGTTAAAATATTTGGTCTTTATTTAGCAGAAGCTCAACATTATGTTGGGCTTTTTAAATGCCAATATATCAAATATATGGCCCATGGAATTAGTAAAATTTCTTTACCTATTAGTGCCCGATATAGCTAGATTTATCAACATAATGGTGTAATATCTTTAATGATAATAATTATCATATTGCTCAATAAGCACTTAAGTAATATGTACTTCCACCGTGATAAGGAAAGAACATGGTCATTCCAAGCAAGTTTAAGAAGCTAGTTTTAGGCTTTGGTTTAATTGCAGCGTCCAGTGCAGCAATAGCTACAACCGACACATCAAAACCCAACATTCTCGCTATATGGGGCGACGATATAGGCCCATTTAACATCAGCGCTTATAACCGCGGCATTATGGGTTACAAAACCCCGAATATTGATAGCATTGCCAATGACGGTATTTTATTTACTGATTCATACGGCGATCAAAGCTGTACTGCGGGTCGAGCTGGTTTTATTACCGGTCAACATCCTATGCGTACTGGCTTAACCAAAGTAGGCTTACCTGGTGCTGAAGAGGGCTTAAATGAAAAAGACCCTACTATTGCTAAGTTATTAAAAGCACATGGTTATATGACAGGCCAATTTGGTAAAAACCATTTAGGTGATCAAGATAAACATTTGCCTACCAACCATGGTTTTGACGAGTTTTTTGGTAACCTTTATCACTTAAATGCTGAAGAAGAACCAGAACATCCAAACTACCCGAAAGATCCTGAGTTTAAAAAACGTTTTGGCCCACGTGGCGCTATTCATTCATTTGCTGATGGTAAAATTACCGATACCGGCCCTGTGACTAAAAAGCGTATGGAAACTGTTGATGAAGAGTTTTTAGGTGCGGCGTTGAAATTTATTGATAAAGCACATGCCGCTAAAAAACCGTTTTTTGTTTGGTTTAACTCTACCCGTATGCATGTATGGACGCGTTTAAAACCAGAATCTGAAGGGGTTACTGGTCAAGGTTTATATGCTGATGGCATGGCTGAACACGACGGTCATGTTGGTCAACTACTCGATAAGTTAGATAACCTTAAAATTGCTGACAATACCATTGTAATGTATACCACAGATAATGGTGCAGAATTAGCCTTATGGCCTGACGGTGGTTACACCCCCTTTAGAGGTGAAAAGAACTCTAACTGGGAAGGCGGTTACCGAGTACCTATGATGGTAAAATGGCCAGGAAAAATCAAGCCACATCAAGTGTCTAACGAAATGATCGCTATGATGGATTGGATGCCAACAATTATGGCAGCCGTCGGTGACGATAAGGTAAAAGCAAAACTTAAAAAAGGTAGAACCTTTGATGGTACTAAATACAAGGTACATTTAGATGGCTACAACTTTTTACCACACTTTTTAGATACCTCTATAAAAGGTCCTCGTGAAGAGTTCATCTATACCTCAGATACCGGAGATATAGTTGGTCTACGTGACGGTGATTGGAAATTTGTATTTAAAGAGCAACGCGCTCATGGCTTGCAAGTATGGCAAGACCCTTATACCACACTACGTATGCCAAAAATATTTAACCTAAGAATGGACCCATACGAACGTATGGATCATGAAGGCTCAGGCTATGACCAGTGGATGGGTGAACATATGTTCTTATTTATGCCTGCCATGGTTAAAGTCGCTGAATTTAAAGCAACCTTTAAAGAGTTCCCACAACGTCAAAAGCCTGGGAGCTTCGTACCATAAAGCTAGCTAAAACATATTAATAAATGCCACTAAAATAATTTAGTGGCATTTAGATTTATTTCTATACAAGGCTAATTAGCTAAGTTATTGAACGTTGTTCATCAATAGCTTAGCCAATTAACTTATTACCAAGCTATTTAAATACAATCCTATGCACTTAATTCATAAAGTTACTTTCCGCTCAGTTAAACCGACCCTTAGATTACTTCCATTACTCTCTTTATTATTTGGCTGTAGTACAAACACTGATAAAGAATTAGTCGTTGCACAGCAAAGCTCAACTGCCCCAGTTGAGCAAAAATATAGCTTGCCCGATACCCTACACAAAAACTTATTAAAGAATATGGTTTGGGTTGAAGGCGGCAGCTTTGAAATGGGCTCTGATGCAGAGCAGGCAAGAAAACGTGAACGCCCTGCCCATCAAGTCAGCTTAGATGGTTTTTATATCAGTAGGTTTGAACTCACCCAAGATATTTTCCAGCAAATAATGGGCTGGAATAATAGCTATTACCAATGTGCTAACTGCCCGGTAAATAATGTCAGTTGGTTTAACATGCAGCTTTTTATCGAACGCTTAAACATAGCCACAGGGAAAAAGTTTAGTTTACCTACAGAAGCACAATGGGCATATGCAGCTAAGGGTGGTCAAAAATCAAAAGGCTATCAATATAGTGGCTCCAACAACATTGCTGATGTTGCTTGGTATAGTGACAATGCCAAAAGACAAAGTCACCCCGTTGGCTTAAAAAAACCCAATGAGTTGGGTCTTTATGATATGACAGGCAACTTATGGGAGTTTTGCCAAGATAACATGAGCCGCAGTGTTTATCGCATGCCAAGAGAGCACAACCCTTTTTATGGCAATAAACCGACAGATGGCAGTTACTCAAAACAAAAAGCAATGAAAGTCATTCGGGGCGGTGGTTATGAGTTTTCAGCAACCGAAAACTTGGTTTTTATACGTGATGGTGCAACAAATAATGTCCGTATGGCAGATATTGGTTATAGATTAGTGATGAACAAAAAGTAGATAGTCGGTAAATACACTGACAAAAATAGCTAAGTTAATAATTACGCTAAAAAATACGTTAAAAAATACGTTAATAACAATGAGTAAATAGAAAGGGATCGTCTAATGACACAGAACACTCAAGTACAATCAAATGCTTTAGCACAATTATTGTTACTCAAAGCACAAATTGAACAATCGGTTATCGGTCAATCTCATGTAGTCGACTCATTACTTATTGCTTTATTAACCAACGGTAATATCTTACTTGAAGGTTTACCCGGTACGGCAAAAACACGCTCAATCAAAACCTTAGCACGCTCACTTGCAGTTGATTTAGGCCGGGTACAATTTACCCCTGATTTGCTACCTTCTGACGTCACTGGTACTGAAGTTTACCAAGAAGTTAATGGCAAACCTGTACTGACCTTTCAACAAGGTCCTATTTTTAATAATCTCTTACTTGCTGATGAAATTAACCGCTCTCCGGCAAAAGTTCAGGCTGCACTGCTCGAGGCTATGGAAGAAAGACAAATTACCGTCGCAGGTAAAACTTATAAGCTTCCTGAATTATTTATGGTCTTAGCAACACAAAACCCCATAGAGCAAGAAGGTACCTACCCTTTACCAGAAGCGCAAATGGACAGGTTCATCATGAAGATTAATCTTGATTACCCTGATGATGCAGCTGAAGCGGAAATTATTAAGTTAGTTCGTAGCGAAGAAAAAACAATTCAAACGGTTGAGAATATCAGCCCTGAACATATTTTCACTGCCCGAGATGAAATTCATAATATCCACTGTAGCCAAGCAATTATTGATTACATTGTTGCTATCGTAATGACAACTAGAAAACCTGAACGGTATCCCGATTCACAGTTACAGCAATGGTTAACCGTCGGTTCAAGTCCACGAGCGAGTATAGCCATAGATAAATGTGCTCGTGCTCAAGCATGGCTCAAAGGCAAGGATTTTGTTGACCCTGAAGATGTACGCGCTGTTGCACATTCTGTGCTTCGCCACCGCTTAGTACTGAGTTATGACGCCTTAGCTGATGGTATCACTGCCGATGCTGTTATTGATGAAATACTCAAACAAGTGGCTGTTGCCTAGGGTTTCCCATGGACACTAAGACTTCAGACAAAAAGCCTAGTTCAGCAATTTATGTCGACTTAAATGAATTACGTCGACTTAAATATTTAGCTAAAGGTTTCAGTTTCAGTCCAACTCAACCCGCTAATAGCGCATTAAGTGGCAAAAATGCCTCTAAACTGCGCGGTCGAGGCCTTAATTTTGAAGAGTTAAGACATTATCGTCCTGGGGATGATATCCGCGCTATGGATTGGAAAGTCACGCAAAGAACCGGAAAACCACACATCAAGGTATTTACTGAAGAGCGCGAGCGTAATGTTTACCTAGCCGTAGATCAACGCATGACCATGTTTTTTGGTAGCACACATAAAATGAAATCAGTTATTGCCGCTGAGCTTGCTGCGCTAATTGCTTGGCAAATAAGTGATAGTGGCGATCGCATTGGCGCAGTCGTTTACAATGACCAAGAAACTAAAGTTATTCCTGCTAAGCGTGGTAAACAACATGTTGTGCACCTCCTCTCTGAAGTATTAAAGAAAAACCATGAATTATCATTAGATCAAACGGTAGACAAAGCTTTAGACAAATCAATTGACCTATCAAGCAAATATAATACTCAGTCACTTAATGATGACAGTGAGTCTTATAACAAGATGTTAGCCACCTTAAATAAGGTGTCGAGTCACAATGGTTTAATTATATTAATTGGTGACGGACATGGCTTTAACGACAATAGTACAGATTATATTAAACAGTTAAGACAGCATAACGAAGTTATTGCCTGCCACATTTCTGATCCACTCGAATTAAAACTGCCTGAAATGTCTCAAATGGTGGTCAGTGATGGTAAGCAGCAAATTCAATTTTCTTCTGAAAAGAAAAAATTTCAGCAAAACTATCAGGCTGAGATAACTCGTCAATTAGAAAGCTATGTGAGTGCAGCCAAAAAATACCGGATCCCTCTTATCGAAATAGATACCATTACCCCGGTCGAGCAGCAATTGCGCAAAGCCCTTGGCCATCAAAGCCATATAAAAACGGGAACTAAAGCATGAGTTTTGATAAACCTTGGGGTAACTATTTACTCGACAAAATTGTAGAAACAACAGCTCCCGAAACGGTTAGTTTTTTTCCACAAACCTTTGCTTGGAAAATACTATCTATTGTATTGATAATACTTATTATTAAAAAAACTTATAAATCATGGAAAACCTATCAAGCAAATGCCTATCGCCGTGAAGCATTAGCTTGGTTGGCACAATGCTCACTTACCAATGAAGATCATATTAGGCAGTTACCTGCTTTACTTCGAAAAACAGCATTGCTTGCCAATGAAGTTAGTCATAGTGAAAACACTATTGCTGCAAAAAAGCGTCATCAACAAATAAGTCAACTATCAGGGGCGTCGTGGGCAGCTTGGCTAGACAAACAATGCCAAAACAGTAATTTTTCAAAGAATAAACAATCAACTACACCGCATCACTTATCAAATGAAGGCTTATTAGCGCAGCTACCCTATGTGCCTAAGCTTGATATTGACAATAGTGACTTCAGTAACGCTTTAAAACAGCTTTGCCAACAAATATCAGTCTGGATCCAGTACCATCAGCTTAATGATGACTGCTTAGTACAAAAGACAGGAGAACAGGCATGATTGAGTTTGTTTATCCTTGGGCGTTTGTCTTAATCTTATTACCTGTTCTTGTGGTGCTATTTTCACCTGCTTACAAAGAACGTAAATCATCCATTAAAGTCCCCTACTTTGCTCGACTTGTTGATGTTACCGGCGAAAAACCACAAAGTGGCGCCGTTTTGCTAAACCGCAATAACTTACAACGCTTATTAATTGCTTTCTCATGGTTGTGTATCGTCACCGCCATCGCTAAACCTGAAATGATCGGTGCACCGATTAACCAAGAAAAATCGGCCAGAGATTTGATGGTTGCCGTCGATTTATCTGGCTCTATGTCAGTTAAAGACTTCACCTTACCTAGTGCTACAAAAAATACTCAAGTTGCTAGCACAAATGAAAATGAAAAAGTTAATCGGTTAATCGCTGTTAAACATGTTCTTAATACGTTTGTTAAAGGTCGAGAGCATGACCGATTAGGATTAATTCTCTTTGGTGATGCACCTTACCTGCAAGCTCCGTTCACTGATGATATCCCTACCTGGCAAGCTTTACTCAATGAAAGTGATATAGGCATGGCGGGTCAAAGTACTGCTTTTGGTGATGCCATTGGCCTAGCCATCAGTGTTTTTGAACAATCAGATACCCAGAATCGTGTATTGATTGTATTAACGGATGGTAATGATACTGCATCTAAAGTGCCTCCTGTTGAAGCCGCTAAAGTCGCCGCTGCACACCATATAAAAATATATACCATAGCGATTGGTGATCCAACCGCTGTTGGTGAAGAAATGGTGGACCTTGATGTATTGAATCAAATAGCCAATATTACCCAAGGCAAAACCTTTCAAGCATTAAACAGCAGTGAGCTATTAGACGTTTATGCCGAGATAGATAAGTTAGAGCCTCAACAGTTTGATTCTTTATCTTTTAGGCCAAGAGTAAGCATTCATCATTATCCCATTATCTTATTTGTTATCCTTTATCTACTTGCTTTGTTTATTGTAAATATCCGCATTCGCCTTAGATTAAATAAAACGCTAAATCAGCAACCTACTAACAAAAAAGGGGCTAATTGATGATTGACGAGTTAGGCTTCTTTTTAGATAGCATGCAACACTTTCACTTTTTACGTCCTTATTGGCTGTTAGCCTTTGTTGTGATCTATTACATTATCTCCGCATTTTCGTTACGAGACGATAACTTAGCTCAATGGCGCAACTTAATGTCTGCTGAAGTCTTATCGCATTTAACGGTAAGCGGAAATAACAATAGCTGGCTATCACCACAAAAGATGACACTCATTTTAGCCCTACCTTTATGCCTTGTTTTAATGGGACCCACATGGCAACAGCAACCCTCGCCTTTTAGTGAAAATAATGCGCCATTAATCATTGCGCTTGATGTCTCAAAAACCATGGAACAAGGCGACGTTCAACCCTCTAGGCTGTTACGGGCTAAACAGAAAATCATCGAATTACTTAAACTTCGAGGCGATAGTAAAACAGCCTTAATCGCTTTTGCAGGCAGTGCTCATATTGTCATGCCTATAACCAATGACAGAGAAATGATACGTCACTTTCTTGATGCATTAAGTGAGAATATCATGCCTGTTTCAGGCAAGTTACCTGAAACAGTTCTGCCATTAACGGACAATTTATTAGCAAACTCTGTGGTACCAGGAACACTGTTATTGATTGGAGATGGCGCAACCAGTCATACCGTCAGTGCCTTTAGTGACTTCTTTGCGACTCAATCAGCGCAGCTTATTATTTGGGGAATGGGTAAATCAGCACAAGCTGACGGTTCAGCGGGTGAGATTAGCGATGATGATCAAAATACCGATATCATCCCGCTGCAACTTGAACAGCTCAAAACACTCAGTCATGAAAGTAAAGGACGCTTAGTGTTAATGAGCAATAATGATCATGATGTCAAACAGGTAGATAATTATATTAAACACAACCTTGTCATCGTTGATGACAATTCCAGACCTTGGCACGATTCAGGTTATGCCTTTGTATTTTTAGTCGCGCTTATTTTCTTGTTTTGGTTTAGAAAAGGATGGACCTTGCAATGGTAAGTTTATCATCACTCTCATCACTCATATGGTTTAAGCCATCACTTATCACTAAACGCAGTAAATCTACTTTAATCGCTAGTACTGTCTTTGCTGCATGTATGTTTGCTTACCTTAAACCACAACAATTCACCGATTTATGGCTGACCCGTGACCAACAAGGACAAATTTTATTCCAGCTAGGTCATTATCAGCAAGCCAGTACAACGTTCCAAAGCACCCAATGGCAGGCCTATACCAGTTACGGCGCCGAGCAGTATAAAAATGCCGCAACGCTTTATAGCCAGTTTGACAATATCGACAACCAAATAGCGAAAGCAAATGCCCTAGCTCATGGTCGTGAGTATATTAAGGCTAGAAATTTATATCGTCAGATATTAACGTTAGCACCGCAAAACACCGCCGCCAGTATCAACATTGTCATCGTACAAGCGATTATTGATGAAGTTAATCGTTTGTCTGCAAGTCAAAAAGCAGAAGAAGGAGAGTCGATAAAAGAACTCGGTGATGAACCTCAAACAGGTGATGGTGCTGAGCGAGAAGAAGCCCCCAAAGACCAAGAAATTGAACAACTAACCGCGGAACAACTCTTACTTGATCCTAGCTTGAACGCTATGTGGTTACGACAAGTTCAAAAAAATCCAGCCAATTTTTTATCGCAAAAATTTTATATGCAGCAAGAATTAAATAGTCTGCAAGCAAGTAAAGACAACAGCGACATAAATGCTAAAAGCCAAGGGTCTGATAATGAATAAAATATGTATCAGTCTTTTTATCTGCACTGCCTTCTTTATAAAGATAGCTTTTGCTGCTCAAAACATAGATGACCTAGTTAGCCAAGGTAAATTGACTATTTCTGTGGAAATAGACAAAAATAAACAGCATATTGTCGGGCAAGCATTAGTACTATCAGTTGAAGTGGCAACGGATCGCTGGTTTGCAACCGGCAGTCGCGTGCAAAACTTCACTTTAGCAAACGTTGTGATGCAAGCAAACAAGATTAACACCATCAACGGTAGTAAACGTGTTCAGGGAAAAACATGGGCAATGCAAACTCATGAGATCACCTTATACCCTAGCCTTGCTGGTAATTATGCACTTCCCAGTTTCAAGGTTGATGTTTCAGTAAATACTGAGAGCGAGGGTATTATCACTGGGGTGTTAAATACACCAGAGTCTAGTTTTAGTATTGAACGACCAGAGGAGCTTAACGGTATTGATAGTTTTATCGTATCCCGAGGCGTTACCTTAACCGTCGATGGTGAGTTTGATCCAGATAAAAGCTATGCTATTGGCGAAGCAATCACACAAACCTTTACCATCACGGCCTCTGATACTCCAGCGATGATGATTCCCGAACTAAATTTGTTCACTATAAATGAGGCCTCGAAAAAAACAGCTCAAAGCTCCCCTGATGAAAGACAACAGAGTAGTCTCGATGGCATCAGTATCTATCGTAAACCTGCGCAAATCTTTGATAAATCGAATCGCGGCTCTTTGTTAGGCACTCGAATAGAATCATTTACCTATATTTTCGAGAAAACTGGCAACTATGATTTACCTGAGCAAAAAATTTACTGGTGGGATAGCCAATCAAATACGTTAGAAGAATTAGTTATTCCCGCAACATCTTGGACTGTTTCAGGGGGAGGATTATTAAAAGAGCAGCAAGTCAATAACGCGATCAGTGATATCAGGCTCGATTTGAGGACAGTGGTAATTATAACGATTAGCTGCTTGCTTCTTGCATTGATTTATATGGTTTCTAGAAAACGCTTGCTCTTACTTACCTATTACAAAAAGATAACACATTATGAAAGAAGGCAACTTCGCAAACAATTTTTAGATAGCATCACTAAACATGAGTATTTAATGGCATCGCAAACTCTTTATCATTATGCACTTCTGGAGAACAAACAGACTGAGATCAAAAACTTGCCATTAACAAACAAATTAAGTCAGTTGTCTTTTCAAGCCGATTCAAGTCGTAATATAGAGGTTAAGTTCTCTGTTAGCGATGCTAAGACGTTAATTAAGCAAATAGACATATTGACATATAAACTCGAAAAACGAGTTAACTTTAGCATTACCGAGGTAATTGAGCTCAACCATAAATAATAGCAATTTCGTTAAATTATTAAGCTTATTTATAGACATTAAAAAACCACATCAGCTTAATGCTAATGTGGTTTTTTTATATTGAATAAATAACAAATTCGCAAAGCTCTGTCACTCAATTGAGTAATGTACTTTGTCGGTTTTGCTTAGTTACTCACTATTTCCGTCTTCAACGCGGCTCTTCAATTTTTGGCCGGGTCTAAAAGTAACAACCTTACGGGCTGAAATTGGAATATCTTCACCAGTTTTAGGGTTACGTCCAGGACGTTCGCTTTTTAAACGCAGGTCGAAATTACCAAAACCTGAAAGCTTAACTTGATCACCGCTTTCTAATGTCTCACGAATTTCTTCAAAAAATATTTCAACCATATCTTTTGCGTCGCGCTTGCTCAGCCCAACTTTTTCAAATAAATGTTCTGCTACTTCTGCTTTGGTAAGCGCCATTGCTTAGTCCCTCAGTGATGCATTTAATTCTGTTTTTAAGGTTTCAACAACTCTATCGATAACATCTGTGATGTCTTTTTCTTCAAGAGTTTTACTGGTGTCTTGTAATACTAAGGCGATGGCAAGACTTTTAAAACCGTCATCAATGCCTTGACCTTGGTATACATCGAATAAGTTTAGATCAATTAAATAATTTCCGCCAACCTTTTCAATAAGTTGTAATACTTTTTTTGCATCAACTTCTTCTTTAACGACGATAGCTAAGTCACGGCGATTGGCCGGAAAGCGAGATATATCGCTGGCTTCGGGTATTTTTTGTACTAATACTTCAGACAATAATAGCTCAAAAATTAATGTTCGACCGTTCAACCCTAATTTTCTTTCTAATTCAGGGTGTAAGGCTCCAACACAACCGACATAAATACCATTTTTAGTGATTTTTGCCGTTTGACCTGGGTGTAAAGCATCAACCTCAGCTTTTGAAAACTCATAACCCTGAGCATCACAAGTCAATGCTAATACAGCTTCAACATCACCTTTAATATCATAAAAGTCGGTTGCTGCTTTTTCCATGCTCCAATGTTCATCAACGCGTTGACCACTAATAACACCTGCGATCATATTTTGTTGGCGAACACCATTTTCAGCACTTTCATCTGGCACAAAACGTAAACCTGCTTCAAATAAACGCACTCTTCCTTGCTGACGATTTTGATTATAAACCATTGCTTGGAGTAAGCCGGTCCATAAACTTAAACGCATGACTGACATTTCAGAAGAAATTGGATGAGGTAATGTCATTACTGCTTGCTCTGGGTGCAATAACGCTTGAACTTTCGGGTCAACAAAACTGTAAGTGATCGCTTCTTGATAATCACGATTAACTAAAACTTGTTTCAAGTTTGATAAAGAAAGTTTAGCTTCCTTTTTCTCACACATTTTTAACGTGGCTTTAGGCGAGATATTTGGAATATTGTTATAGCCATAGATACGCGCAACTTCTTCGATTAAATCGACTTCGATTTTAATATCAAAACGATACGCAGAAACAACCACTTGCCATACTTTATCAACACCTTCACCTGTTGTTGATACAGTAAAACCAAGGCGCGTTAATATTTCAGTTACTTTATCGTCTTCAATATGGTGACCAATTCGTGCATCAAGTTTTTCACGACGTAAACTAACATCTTTTATTTGCGGAATATCAGCATCTGATTTAGCTTCAACTACAGGACCTGCTTGACCGCCAACGATACTTAATAATAACTCAGTAGCACGTTCAATGGCATCATGTTGTAACGTTGGGTCGATACCACGCTCATAACGATGAGATGAGTCAGTATGTAAACCGTATTGGCGTGCTTTACCTAAAATAGCTAAAGGCGCAAAAAAGGCACTTTCTAAAAAGATATCAGTCGTGTTTGTAGTAACACCTGATTCAAGACCACCAAAGATACCTGCCATAGCAAGCGCTTTGCTGTCATCAGCGATAACTAAAGTACCTTCTTTTAACGTGACTTCGTTTTCATCTAATAAGGTTAATTTTTCTTCTTTATTAGCAAAACGTACGTTAACACTACCGTCTAATTTAGCTAAATCGAAGGCATGCATTGGATGACCCAATTCAAGCAAGATGTAGTTAGTTACATCAACCACAGGATCAATCGAACGTGTGCCACAGCGACGTAGTTTTTCTACCATCCATAAAGGCGTTGTAGCACTTGGGTTTATACCTTTAATAACACGACCTAAGTAACGAGGACATGCTTCATTCGCTTCAATATTGATAGTTAATACGTCATCAATAGTTGGCGCTACTTTGGAAATAGTTGGCTCAGTCACTTCTAACGAGTTCAACACACCTACTTCACGAGCTAAGCCTTTGATACCTAGACAGTCACCACGGTTAGCCGTTAAATCAACATCAATAGTAACGTCATCTAGATCTAAGTATTCACGAACACATTGACCTAATGGTGCATCGCTCGCTAGCTCCATGATGCCTGCTGAGTCATCAGCTAAACCAATTTCAGATTCACTACAAAGCATACCAAAAGAAGGTACACCACGTAGTTTTGCTTTTTTAATTTTAAAATCACCGGGTAGCACTGCACCAACAGTTGCAACCGCAACTTTTAGTCCTAAACGACAGTTTTTAGCGCCACAAACGATATCAACTAATTCGCCCTTCTCTACCGTTGCTGAACTGTAATCACCTAAACTAATTTTTGTTACTTGTAGTTTATCTGCATCTGGGTGTGGTCCACATTCAACCACTTCACCAATAACAACACCACTAAATTCGCCCGCTACCGGGTCAACGCCGTCTACTTCTAGACCTGCCATTGTAATTTGATGTGCTAATTCGTCAGAAGAAAGTGCAGGATTAACCCACTCACGTAACCAAGATTCACTAAATTTCATTATGAGTTATTCCTACTTGAACTGTTTTAAGAAGCGAAGATCGTTTTCAAAGAATGCACGTAAATCATTTACGCCATAACGAAGCATGGTTAGACGCTCTACGCCCATACCAAAAGCGAAACCAGTATAAACTTCAGGGTCAATGCCTACGCTACGTAAAACATTAGGGTGAACCATGCCACAGCCTAATACTTCTAACCATTTGCCATTTTTACCCATGATATCAACTTCAGCTGAAGGTTCAGTAAACGGGAAATATGATGGGCGGAAACGGATTTCTACTTCTTCTTCAAAGAAATGGTGCAAGAAGTCATGCAATATTCCTTTAAGGTGAGTAAAGCTAACATCTTTATCAACCATCAAACCTTCAACTTGATGAAACATTGGTGTATGTGTTTGATCGTAATCGTTACGGTACACTTTACCTGGAGAGATAATACGTAATGGCGGTTTTTCAACTTCCATCGTACGGATTTGAACACCCGACGTTTGAGTACGTAATACTAATTTAGGATTGAAATAAAAGGTATCATGATCTTGACGTGCAGGATGATGCTCAGGAATATTTAACGCATCAAAGTTATGATAATCATCTTCAACTTCAGGACCATCTTTAACTTCAAAGCCTAGGTCACCAAAGAAGCTTTCAATACGCGCAATAGTACGAGTAACCGGATGTAAACCACCGATTTGTGTACCGCGACCAGGCAAAGTCACATCGATAGACTCTGCTGCTAGCTTTTGCTTAATTTCTTCGCCGCGTAATAATTCACCACGTTCGTTAAGTAATTTTTGTACCGCTTGTTTAGCGATATTAATTACTTGTCCCATTTTAGGTTTTTCTTCTTTTGGTAATTTACCTAAACCTTTCATTTGGTCGGTGAATAAACCTTTTTTCCCTAAAAAGTTAACTCGCACTTGATCAAGTGCTGCTGGATCGGATGCTGCAGCGATGGCTACTTCTGCCTGCGCTACAATGTCATCTATAGTGGTGGTATCTAAGCTCATGTTGTCCTCTAAAACTAGGTAAATAAACGCTATAACTCATCTTGAATGATAAAAATAAGTCCAAGCGATAAATTGTTTACCAATAGACCTTTAAATCTTTACTTTAATGAATCAAAAGTAGTAATAAAAAGTCGAATAATAAAAATGGGATAGATTTTACACGAAAACCAAGCTTAAGGTAGGAGAAATAATGGCTTTTTCATGAAAATAAACGATATATTGCATGTTTCTGTACTATAGAAGAACGAAATAATAAGACTCGGATTTTCAATGGTGTTAAGTACAGAGATAATGTCGCTACATTCAAAGGTTAGTATTGCTTTTTATTAGGGTTTTTAGCGCTGTTTTCTGCTTCCATTTTCATTAAAATAAAAGTCAGGTACATTTTGGTCGGTAAAGAAAAAACCAAACCAAAAGCAATACACATTGCACTAATGATAATACCTGTCACCCCCAGTGATGCCATATATACCCGTTACCATTCAAAGTGCGTGATTTCAGTGGGAGGTAAAAGTGCTTTAGGCAAGGCATTCATTTCAAACAATGGTTACTCCCTTGTTCAAATGAATAACGCCGCGTAAATCGCTTTTAACCCCATCGAAGAAGAGCTAGAACAACATCACTTCATCGTTGCTGTGATTTATAATGGAGTAACCATTATTTCATCACAGCGCCTTGAATTGAAATTGTTCAAGCTCTCTGAAACAAGCATCTTGAATGGCAACGGGTATAACCACTGAACATATGAAGGTATATCCCTATCAATAGTAAGCAAAAGCCAATACCGATAGAGATTTTCAACAATAATATTAAGCGATTTTCCGTTAGCACCTGAGTTTAAAACTCCTTTCGGTAACCCCTAACAGCCCATGCACATAATAGTAGGCTGTAGCTATTTAAGTAAATTATTCAAACGTTCCCAACAATGCTTCAATTGGATGTCTCGCCTTTACATCACTAAAGCGCTTAACTTGTGAACGACATGAAAAACCCGTTGCTAATATTTGAGAACTCTCCAAGGTCTCTAATTTTGCTTGCCAACTTAATTCAAACAATCCCTTTGAATTTTCCAAATTTGCCTTTTCATGACCATAGGTACCCGCCATGCCACAACAACCCACACTGACTTTTTCTAACGGTAAACCAAAGTGTTCAAATATAGTCTGCCATTCATTCTCACTATTCACTAAAGCTGTCTTTTCAGTACAGTGGGCAAATAGTTTGAAAGACTTATCTTGTGATAGCCCTTTTGATAAGCCTTTTGAAAGCTCCGCTGGAGTCGCTTTATTTTTAAAATCAGCATCTGTTTTAACAAAACTTAATAGCCACTCATGTGCAAGTAATACCGAGAAGTCACCACGTTTATCCTGCAGCGTTTTAGCGTATTCATCGCGATAACACAGCACCATAGAAGCGTCCATACCTAACATAGGCATATCAAGTTTGGCTAATTGGTTTAAAAAGTCACTGCTTGATTTGGCCGTTTTAGCAAAACGCGCTAGAAAGCCTTTAACATGTTGTGCCTTACCGTTAGGTTTAAAAGGCAATAATATTGGCTCTAAGCCTACTTTTTTAATAAACGCCATCATACTGTGTACGGTATTGGCATCATAAAATGAAGTAAATGGGTCTTGTACTATCAGCACATAACCTTTGCGTTGCTCAACAGTTAAACCTTGCAGCTTAGCTAAATCGAAACCCGAGTAACCAGATTGTTTCACTTGTTTTTTCAACGTTGGCACTGATAATAATGGCGTGTTCACATAACCGATAGTTTTAGCTGAAATTTTTTCATATATTTTTGTGTTAAGCACAGTATTTACGAGTGTTGGCGCTTTGGCCATCAATGGCGCAAGTATTTCAACATTCGCAACAAGGTGATCTTTTAAAGGACGAGCATAACGTGAATAATAAATATTTATAAAGCGCGACCTAAAGTCAGGTACATCAACTTTGATTGGGCATTGACTTGCACAAGCTTTACACGCTAAACAGCCTTGCATCGCTTCCATCACTTCATGAGAGAAGTCGCCATTACCGTTTTCATCTTCTTCTGGCTTGTTCATGAAATTAAGGCGTATTTTTTCAGCCGCATTAGTCAATATTTCTTTTACCGAAAATATACTTTTTGAGGTGTTTATACTGTCTTCAAGAGCGAGTATATCAACGCCCTGTTTTTCTAAAAGTCGTAACCATTCACGCATTAACCCTGCCCGGCCTTTAGGTGAATGGCGTCTATCTCGGGTAATTTTGCTTGATGGACACATAGGGCTATCAGCATCATAATTGAAACATAGACCATTGCCATTACAGTCCATCGCAGCAGTGAATGACTCTTTTACAGTGATAGGTATTTGTCTATCAAAATACCCTCGTTTGGTATCATCAACACTGACAAGTTGCTCACTAGAATCTATCGGTGTACAAATTTTACCTGGGTTCATTTTATTGAGCGGGTC
>Ga0209395_1001741_pt1 | contig 30035 bp, 23 predicted proteins | sample GOMGulsemesocosm_3_FD_184635 | JGI IMG/M metagenome (GOLD analysis project Ga0209395, IMG submission 184635) | Methane-oxidizing microbial communities from mesocosms in the Gulf of Mexico - GOM9D Gulf of Mexico (SPAdes) (version 2) | ecosystem: Environmental > Aquatic > Marine > Cold seeps... | reverse complement strand
GGCTCAAAGTATCAGGACAAACCCCCATGCGCGATGGTGAAGTTGTGGAAGGAGGCATTATTGAGCAATCACGTATTGCCATTGAAAACTGCATCGAAATTATGACCGAAGCGAATTATGCCTTAGAACATGTTACTCATGTTTCTGTGGTATTAACCGACTCTCGTTATTTTCAATCATTTAATAAGGTTTTTAAAGAGTTCTTTGGCGAACATCCACCAGCAAGAATATGTTTAGTCGCAGATTTAGTGGTTGATTGTAAAGTAGAAGTGGATGTTACTTGTTATAAAGCGCCTTAGGGGCTGTTCAACAATAATACCATTTCGCATAAAGAAGTGACCTCTTAGAATGATATGGGCGATATTTAAAGGCTTATAAGCGGCGTTATTGATTTTGATAAGGGAATAACCATTCTCTTCAATCAATGCCTTGCCTCTAAGCCTTTAAATTATCGCTAAGTGATGACTGCCTTATACGGATTGGTATAAGTACATAAATTTATTAAAAGGAGTGAAAGTGGACATTGTATTTACCTTAGCATTTATTGCTTACATACTAGTTATGATTTTAGTCGGTTGGTGGGTTTCTCGTAAACAGAAATCTGGCGAAGACTTTCTTCTTGCTGGCCGTAAAGTTCCTTTCTTACTTTCTTTGGGTACTACGGTTGCAACTATGGTAGGTACTGGTTCTTCTATGGGGGCAGTAGGTTTTGCTTATCATAATGGCTGGGCAGGTGCTTTATATGGTTTAGGTGGCGCTGTCGGCATATTATTATTAGCTTGGATCTTTGCACCAGTAAGACGTTTGCAGTTTACGACTATGAGTGAAGAGCTTAGTTATTATGTTAATAACAATGTCTATGTTAAAAATATTGTCGCTTTTATTATTTACGCCGCAAGCATTGGTTGGTTAGGTGCTCATATCATAGGTGGTGGTATGTATTTATCTTGGTTAACGGGCTTGGATATTTACTGGGCAAAACTACTTATTGCGTTAAGCTTCTCAATTTATGTGATCATTGGTGGTTATACTGCCGTTGTGTGGACTGACTCGATACAAGCCTTAATTCTATTTATCGGGTTTATTTCAATGGCTTACTTCTCTGTTGATTATATTGGTGGTTGGCAAGTTCTGTTGTCAGCACAACCTGTAGAAAACATCAGCTTTTTAGCGCTAGATAAAATAGGTGTCCTTCCTGCTTTTTCATTAGCCTTAGCTATTTTAGTTGGCGTTCTTGCCACTCCTTCCTTTCGCCAACGAATTTACTCAGGAGAAAGCGTCAGCACGATACGAAAATCCTTTATCTATTCAGGCATTATTTACCTTGGTTTTTCAATTATTCCCGCGATTATTGGTATGAGTGCATACAGTATGACTAATGAACTAGATAATGCTGCTTTTGCTTTTCCACATATTGCGTTAAATGTTATGCCATTAGCGTTAGGAGTATTAATTATTATCGCGGGCATATCTGCAACCTTATCCAGTGCCAGCTCTGATGCTATTGCAGGGGTAAGTGTCTTATTAACAGACATTTATCAATTCATCCTTGGTAGAGCCCCGGATAAAAACAAGATGATTTTATCTTCTCGCATAGGGTTATTTTTTACCATAGGTATCGCTTTGTTATTGGCGATGATGTCAAATGATATTATTACCTACATCACTAAAATGATTGCTATTTTAATGTCAGGTATGTGTGTCTGTGGCTTATTAGGGCGCTTATGGCCTAAATATAATTGGCAAGGAGCCATTGCGACATTATTCATTGGAATGGCTACCGCCATTGTGGTTAGCACTAATAGAGAGTTACTTGGCTATTTTGGTAACCCGGTATTACCCGCCATTATTTGTGCTGCAGTAGCAGGCATTTCAGTGACTTTACTTAGCTATCAACTCCCACAAGAAACAGAAGAGTCAGCTAATCAAACCAGTATTATGAGCCAAAGGGGATCTGAATGAACAATATAGCTTTCTTTGGTGAGTGCATGATTGAAAAAAACGCTAATGAGACGTTTCGTTTTGGCGGAGATAGCCTTAATAGCGCACTTTATCTTGCAAGGGTCGCACCCCAAGAAAAAATAACCGTTAGTTACATTACCGCAATAGGGCAAGATAAAGAAAGCTTACAGCTACTTGAACAATGGCAAGAGGAACATGTAGATACTCGCTTTGTCAGTCAAATGCCAGGAAGACAGCTAGGGCGATATTCTATAGTCAATAATGAGCAGGGCGAACGAAGCTTTAGTTATGATCGTGATGACAGCGCCGCTAAATATTATTTTTGCCAAAAAGACTCTCCCTTGGAAGTCGCGTTACTGTCTAAATCAATTGATTATCTTTATTTTACCGGGATCAGTTTAGCGATTTTGTCGGATCAAGATTGTCTGCACTTATTAAAACTTCTGACAGCGTTTAAGAAGAAAGGTGGCGGTATTATTTTTGATAATAACTACCGACCAATATTGTGGCAACACCGTCAACCTCTTTACTTTTATCAGCAAGCAATGGCGTTAGCGGATATCGCTTTTCTTACCGATGAAGACGAGTTTGCTCTTTATGGTGGCTCTACTATTGAATCGATACTTACTCGCTATCCATTATCTTGGATAAATGGTGGGGCAGAGTTAGTGATCAAACAAGGAGACAAACCCTGCATAATTCGACCCGTAACAAAAGAAACTGCGCTGGTGAAAGTGGCTAGCCCCCCATTATCTAAAGATAAAATTATTGATACCTGTGCGGCTGGCGATGCCTTTGCTGCAGGATACTTAGCAAAGCGACTGCTTGGTGATTCAATTCAGACATCAGCTCAATTTGCTCATGCGCTTGCCGGTCGAGTTATTCAATATTCAGGCGCTATTATCGCGAGTCAAAATATGAACGACTTAATGCATTCTAGTTAAGTCAAAGTACTCATGCGCCAAGTTGTCATTTAACGTTAAATAATAAAATAGGAAAAATTTTGCCACGCTTACTGTTTCTACTTACTCCTTTATTGCTTTTACTTGTATCGTTTGATAATGACGCGAGTCCTGTTGATAAAAATCAAAAGGCCCAAGTGCCAAATCAAGAATGTTTAAGCTTAATGCCGTGTCCGAAACAACTGCTGAAGGGGCAGGGCAGTTTTCTCTTAACAAAATCACCTAAATTATTTATTTCGGGGATGAGTGAAAAAAGAAGAAAATCAGCTATAAAGCGCCTTACTGAGCAACTTGAAAAGATACCAAATTATAACTTTCAAGATTTCATCATTATTAATGATGTAGGCTTGGCTGATATTAACCTTGATATTAAATCCAATGCTCAGCAAACCAAGTCTAATCGTTTGCCTAAATTAGGTGACGATGAAAGTTATCAGCTAAGCATTACCCAAAAAGGTATTAGCATTGTCGCACAAAGTGACTTTGGGGCATTACATGGCTTAACAACATTAGTGCAATTAATCGCACTACCTGATCCTGAACCAGAAATGGCGTCAAAACTTCAGCTACAATTACCTGTTGTTACTATTGTTGATGAACCACGTTTTAAGTGGCGAGGGTTACTCATTGATAGCGTTCGTCATTTCATTCCTCTAAGTACCATTAAACGTCAGCTTGATGGTATGGCTGCGGCTAAACTTAATGTTTTTCATTGGCACCTAACTGATGATCAAGGTTGGCGCATTGAGTCAAAAACCTATCCAAAATTACATCAATTAGCATCTGATAACCTGTATTATACCCAGCAAGAAATTAAAGATTTAGTCACCTATGCTAGTAATTTGGGGATTAGGGTTGTTCCTGAGTTTGACTTACCAGGGCATGCTTCCGCTATTGCGGTTGCATACCCTGAATTAATGGCTGAACAAAAAAGCTATGTAATGGAGCGTCATTGGGGGGTATTTGAACCCTTGCTCGATGTAACTAACCCTAATGTATATAAATTTATTGATACAGTGGTTTCAGAGTTGACGAATTTATTCCCGGATGAATATTTACATATTGGTGGCGATGAAGTTAACCCTAAACAGTGGGAAAACAACAGTAATATAAAGGCGTTAATAGCAAAAAATGATATGAAAAATATGTACGATGTGCATAGCTTTTTTAATGCAAAACTCCAGACGATTTTAGCTAAACATCAACGAAAAATGATGGGTTGGGATGAAGTTCTACATAAGGATTTATCGCAAGATATCGTAGTACAATCATGGCGAGGACTACAGTCAGTAAATACTATTGCCAGTAGTGGTTATCAGGCCATTTTATCCGCGGGATATTATATCGACCAACCGCAACCCACTCATTATCATTATCGTAATGACCCAATGGCCAATGTTTCGTTATCCGATGAAAAACCGGGTAAAATACGGCAGATAACTATCAAGACTGATGAAAAGTGGCACACTTGGGCGTTTGTAATGCCGAAATTGAAAGGTAGTGCCGTTAGGGGATCATTAACCTTAGTCACTAATAAAAAAACGAACTCATTGAATGGTTATTTAAAGCTTAATGATCATTATCATCAAAAAGTAACCATGCATTCATCTGCGGATGATTTAAAAGAAAATAATGTGATGTTCTCACATGATAGCTGGATGGGGCCAATGCACTTTGAATTGAAAGCCTCAAAAGAAAAAGTACTTAGCGGTTTTACTTTAATAGGCAATAGCTATTATTCGATAGCAGGAAAAGGCGTTGTTAGCCAAGAAGTATCAAGCATAACCTTGCAGCCTTTACTCGCTATTGAAGCATCAAAAAACGTACTGGGCGGCGAAGCAACGTTATGGTCTGAAATGGTTGACCAGAAAAATATAGATTTACGAATGTGGCCTAGATTATTCGCAATAGCCGAACGTTTATGGTCACCAAAATCGTTAACAGATAGCCATTATATGTACCAAAGATTAATTAACATTAATGGCTATGCCAACAAAGTAATAGGTTTACAGCATCAACAACAACAACAATCTGGGTTTTCTCATTTAGTAGCTAAATCACCAGATAGTCAGAATAAAGTCGATACTTTGTTCGCGGTAGCAGAAATGCTTGAACCTGCGCATTATTACACGCGACATCACCTTAAGTTTCAGCAAAATAAATACCATCAAAATGCTAATTTACATAACTTTGTCGATTATCTTCCGGTAGAAAGCTTTACCATAATTTCATTGACAAATGAGTTAGCTCATTATCAAAAAAGTGATAAATCAGCCTTATTGAAAATTAAGCAAAAGCTATTGTTTTGGCGGAAAAATACTCAGCGTTTATCTTTGTTAACAGCAAAAGAAGATAAGCTTGCTTCGCTTTCAAATATTATTGTCGATATAGAAGTATTTAATGAATTGGCGGTAACACTGGTGAACCGTTGCCTTAGCCATGAATATTATAGCGATAAAGAGGCCTTGGTCTTAGATAGTCAATTTGTCGCTTTTCAAAAAGAGGTAAGAGAGATAGTTATTGCTGCCGTGCCATTAGCGCGAGATCTATTAAATAAGTGCCAAATAAATTCTACACAATAATGACATGTATTTGTTGTTATAAAACTTAATCTTTATGAGAAATTTTATGTTAAAAAATATATCCATGGCGTTTGCTGTTTCACTATTGTTTGTCGGGCAGGTGAACAGTACTGAGAAAAATAACAGTAGCTCTGCAAATTTACCTAATGAGACGGTTAAATTATATCAAAGCACTGACTGGGTAACAGAAGGCACATTTACTCAAGGCGTTGAAGGTCCTGCTGTTGATAAAAAGGGTGTTTTATATGCGGTCAATTATCAACAAGAAGGCACTATAGGCAAGGTTACTGCTAAGGGGGAGAGTGAAATACTGCTTAAGTTAGCAAACAATTCAGTCGGTAATGGCATTCGCTTTGATCGAATCGGCAACATGTATATTGCCGACTACGTTAATCATAATATTTTGAAAGTAAGTGCACAAAGCCTTAAATACAGTAATAAAGAGCAACCAGTAGCGACAATATACGCCCATTCGCCATTGATGAATCAGCCAAATGATATTGCCATTATGGACAATGGTATTTTGTTTGCGAGTGATCCTAACTGGAAAAAAAGCACAGGAAATTTATGGCGTATTGATCAAGAAGGTAAGATTGTTTTATTGGAGAAAGAAATGGGTACAACAAACGGTATAGAAGTTAGCCCAGACAATAAAACGCTTTATGTTAATGAAAGTGTTCAAGGTAATGTTTGGCAGTATCAGTTATCAGCAGACGGGAATATTACCAATAAAACCCTTTTGATTCATTTTAACGAGCACGGCTTAGATGGTATGCGTACAGATAAGCAGGGCAATTTATATATCGCTCGTTATGGTAAAGGGGTTATCGCTATTGTTTCTCCACTTGGAAAGCTGCTTCGTGAAGTGCCGCTTAAAGGGCAATTTCCAACGAATGTTGCTTTTGGTGGAATAAACGGTAAAACCGTCTTTGTCACTATGCAGAAACGTGGTGCGATAGAGGCATTTATTGGTGAACATGAAGGGCGTAATTTTATTGGAAGGTAATAAAATCACAAATAATTTTTTAATTATATTGAAGTATTTATTCTCTAATGCCATTGGATATTAAATTAAGCTTGAATAAGGTGTTTTTATGAAAATAAAATTTATGTTTATAAGAAAGTCATAATTAATATGTTAATTATTTTACCAATGGCCGTTTGGGCAGGGGTTGAGCACTTGCCTGTGCGTAGCTTTGCTATCGCTGCACCAACCCCGGACTAACTTCATTAGTCATGTCTATTACCTAACCTCACTTAGTAGCCATAATAAGGCTAATTTAAAGCGGGGTTAGCTTGCAACTGTTTAGCGAGTAAGTCGATGAAGCTTCTCACTTTAGCGGACGAAAACTTATCTTCTCTATGGACAATGTTAATCGGTTTAGCTGGGTGTTCAATGTCTTCTAAAATAATTTTAAGTTGATTAATTCTAAGCTCTTCTGCAACTTGATATGAAATAATTCGAGTAATACCTAGGCCATTTTTTGCAGCATTAATGGCGGCCTGATTAGTGGTAACCGTTAATCGAGGTTGTATTTTTATTGTTTGGTTTTGCTTATTGACGAGAAACTGCCAATCAGGATTAAGACTACCTGTATTGGCAGCAATGAGGGTATGTTGTGTTAGCTCTTGGCAGTTTTGTGGAATACCATTTTTTGCTAAATACTCAGGAGAAGCAACAAGGATTAGCCTAACGTGACCGACCTTTTTTGCACGCATACTTGAATCAAGTAATTCACCAATGCGAATGCCTACGTCATGACCTTCTTCGAGTAAATTTACCACTCTATCTAAAAATACAGCATTAACTTGTGTCTGTGGAAAACGAAATAAATAGTCGGTGATAGCGGGTAGCACGAACTGTTGGCCAAACAAAACAGGCGCCGTGACACTAATATTTCCTTGTGGCGTTGAATTAATACCAAGCGCTGCTTCATTGGCAATATTCACATCCTGTAAAATTCGTTTGGCATCTTCTAAATAACGAACACCAGCCTCGGTCATGCGCACATAACGTGTGGTTCTATTAAGCAGCTTTACCTGCAAATTATCTTCTAAATGGGCAACGGCTCTGGTAACTGTGGGTGGTGACATATTTAGCCGTCTACTTGCCGCAGAGAAACCTTGCTCTTCAGCAACAGCAATATACACCTTCATTAAGTGAAATATATCCATGTGGTTTCTCGTTTGATTATTTCATTAAGTGGAATAATCAATTGTAAATCATGTCTATTCTTTATTAAACCGTTTTGTTTCACAATAGCTTCATCGCTTGCTTAGCAGCATAAATCGTTAGATGAAATGACGATGAGTAAGCGTTAGATAACTAAGTAGCACAGTCAAAAAATAATGATAAAACTTCAATTTAACTTTAAAAGACTAAGGAATAAATAATGAGCCGTATTAATTTAGTAACCCCAGAGCAAGCAAACCCAGAGCAAGCAGAGCTTTATGCTGCGATAACCAGCCAACTTGGTATGGTGCCAAATTTTTTAAAAGTATTTGCTAATTCACCAGCGGCCTTAAAAGCCTTTTTAGGTTTACACACTATTGCAAGCGAAGGAGACTTAACGGCTAAAACTAAAGAACGTATTGCCCTAGGTTTAGCTGAGCAAAATGCTTGCGAATATTGTGTTTCTGCACATACTGCAATAGGTAAAGGTGTTGGTTTAACAACAGATGAAATGGCAGCCAACAGAGCCGGTAGTAGTCAAGATGCCCAAGCAGCAGTGGCGGTTAAATTTGCTCGCTCTTTAGCTGAGCACAATGGTGAGGTAACCACAGCAGAGTTACTAGAAATTCGTAACGCAGGTTATTCAGATGCAGAAGTTGTTGAAATAATTACCCATGTGGGTATGAATATCATGACAAACATTTTAGGTAAGGCAAGTCGTGTCGCTATCGATTTCCCTAAAGTAGCCTTGCAAAAAGCATCTTAATATTAGTAACAGTCTTAGTATTAACGTTATTAGCCCAAACAAACAATCTGTTTGGGCTAGTTTTTCTAAACAAACTCTAGCAATAAATGAAACTTAGTGACCCCGTAGGAGTAAAGCAATGGCACATAAATATGCACAGCTAGCATTTACTGATTCAGTCAGAGCAATGCAGCAAGAGCAAAATAGTCGAGCAGGTTATGCCAGTATGGATCAAGGTGAAGATTACAACTTTCTTCTATCAAGGGTTGAAGCAGACTTTATTGCACAGCGTGATAGTTTTTATATGGCGAGTGTTAGTGAAACAGATTGGCCTTATGTTCAACATCGTGGCGGTCCTAAAGGCTTTTTAAAAGTGCTTGATGCCTCTACCTTAGGCTTTGCTGATTATAAAGGTAACCGACAATACGTCAGTGCTGGAAACTTTAGAAATAATGATCGCGTGTCTATTATATTTGTCGATTATCCAAATAAACGTCGTTTAAAGTTGATGGGACGCATCAGTCAAGTACCAGAAAATGATTGGCAAACATTGGCTAACCTTGAGGATGATGATTATCGCGCGAAAGTAGAGCGTGGTTTTATCATTAACATTGAAGCCTTTGATTGGAACTGTCCACAACATATAACACCGCGCTACACTGAAAGTGAACTTGAATCATTAATTACCCCGATTACTAATGAGCTCGCCGAAGTAAAATCTCAGTTGGCAGCACAGTTGAAGTTGCAGCAACAAGCCTCTTCATCGAAGGAAGCTTTGTTAGCTGAGCCGATATCATCGAGTTATCCGCAAAGATCAGGAGAGGGTGAATTACCGTTAGTCATTAGTGGTATTAGACAATTGACGCCTCGCATTAGAGCGATTGAATTCAAACATGCAAAAGGCGAGGCACTACCTGTGTTTGAAGCGGGAGCACATTTGGCCATCCCAGTCGTATTAAAAAGCGGAAAGTTAATACACAGACATTATTCAATCTGTTCAAATCCAAGTCGAACGGATTGTTATGAGATTGCCGTACTGAATGATCAGAATCTATTAAACAATAGTGATATTGCCGAAAGTGGCTCTGCTACTATCCATAGACACTTTACCCTTGGACTTAGGGTAGATTGCTCAGCTCCCCAAAATTACTTTCCGCTTGAGCAATCAAACGCTCCTGTTGTGTTGATCGCTGGTGGTATTGGCATTACGCCAATTAAAGCAATGGCGTTAACATTAACAGCTCAGCAAGATAAATTCTCGCTGCATTACTGCGGGCGCTCAATCAATGAAATGGCCTTTAGCGATCGATTAACAAGACAACTAGGTAATCAACTACATTTATACGCTGCCGATGAAGGTGAAAAGCTCGATATTGAGAGACTATTAACTACTGCACCTACTGATGCTCATTTTTACTTTTGTGGCCCACAAAAGATGATAGATCAGTTACTGAGCCTTGCTCAAGAGCATGGTATTTCGAGCAACCAACTTCATTTTGAACGATTCTCCGCAGGGGAAGATAATACGGTGGATAGCGCGGCAAAGCCTTTTACGGTAAAACTTAATCGCTCCCAAAAGCAAATCACGGTTTCAGCTAAAGAATCCCTTTTAGACGCAGTCTTAGCTCAGGGCATTGACGTGCCTTATAGCTGTAAAACAGGTGCCTGTAAAACATGTGTGGTACCTGTTGTTAAAGGCAATGTCATTCATAAAGACGAATGCCTAACCAACACTGAAAAATCAAATAAGTTGATGTGTTTGTGTGTATCAAGAGCCGCCCAAAATACGTTAGAGCTCGATCTATAAAATAAGGAAAACTGATGAAAGTGAATATGAACACCAATATGAAACCGAGGTCTAAGATGACGAGGTCTAAGATGAATTTTGATATTGAACATGAAGAGATTCGCCAACCTGTACCAGCATTCACCTTGGCATCAGCACAAGAGAAAGTAAGAAAGGCAGAAGACGGTTGGAATAGCCAAGACCCAGTCAAGGTAGCTACAGCATACAGCTTAACAAGCGTTTGGCGTAATAGAGATAGATTTTTACAAGGTCGACCGGCCATAGTTAAATTTTTAGCAGATAAATGGCAACGTGAACAAGAGTATCGTTTAATAAAGGAATTATGGGCTTTTGATGGGACACGTATCGCGGTACGCTTTGCTTACGAATGGTCAGATGCACAAGGGCAATGGTATCGCTCGTACGGTAATGAGAATTGGCAGTTTAACGACAAAGGATTGATGGTTGAACGTCATGCAAGTATTAATGATGTTAAAATTACTGAAAAAGAGCGCAAGTTCCATTGGCCTCAAGGCAGTAGACCTGCAGAACACCCCGGCTTAACAGAGCTAGGCTTGTAATTCTGTATCAGCATCAGTGCCTATAAGTAAAACTACTTATAGGTATAGTTTATATAGAACAGCAACCTATCTATCGATTGCTGTTCTGTTAATCAGTCATTACCAATTAGTCATTACCAAATTTTAACGCGTTCACTCGGTGCTAAGTAAAGACTGTCGCCTTCTTTGACCCCAAATAGTTCATAAAATTCAGGAACATTACGAACAACGCCATTCACTCGATACATAGAAGGTGAATGTGGGTCGGTATTTATTTGATGCTTTAATGCTTTTTCACGGTATTTCTTACTCCAGCTTTGTGCATAACCTAAGAAAACACGCTGTTCACCACTAAAGTCATCAATAACAGGAGCCGTTTTATCGCCTAATGACATTTTATAGGCCATTAATGAAATACTTAATCCGCCTAAGTCACCGATGTTTTCACCTAAAGTAAAGGAGCCATTTACCTTAACGCCATCAAGTGGTTCAAATTCGTCATATTGTGCGACTAGTTTCGCGGTTCTGTTTTTGAACTCAGTTTTATCTGCTTCAGTCCACCAGTTACGTAAGACACCATCACCATCAAAGGTACTACCTGAATCATCAAAGCCATGACCTATTTCATGCCCAATGACCGCACCAATAGCACCATAATTTACCGCGTCTTCAGCATTTAAATTAAAAAATGGTGCTTGTAGTATGGCAGCAGGAAAGACTATTTCATTGAGTGGAGGATTGTAATAGGCATTAACTGTTTGTGGCGTCATTGCCCACTCATGCTTTTGTACAGGTCCATTTTGCTTAGCTAAATTTTGTTGGTAAACGACCAAAGAGGAGCGTTTTAAATTACCAAATAAATCATCTTTTTTGATGACTAACGCAGAGTAATCCTTCCAAATATCGGGGTAGCCAATTTTTGGGGTAAATTTAGAAAGTTTATCTAACGCTTGTTTTTTGGTTTCAGGTGTCATCCAATCTAGATTTTTAATACTTACTTCGTAGGCTTTAATCAGGTTGCTTACCAATGCTTCCATACGAACTTTTGCTTGGGGGGGAAAATGCTTTTTAACATAAACCTTACCAACAACTTCACCGATATTTTGATTGACTATACTAACGCCACGGCGCCACATAGGCAGCTGGGTTTTTACACCACGTAACGTTTTGCCATAAAATTCAAAGTGCTCTTGGTCTAACTGTTGAGTTAATCTCGTGGCAGTATTAATAATAACTCCCCACTTTAAATACACATGCCAAGTATATATTGGTGTATCTTTGATGATGTCATTAAGTGCTTTCATGTAATCCATCTGCGTGACTACTACGCCATCAATATTACTAATCCCCGCTTCAGCCAAGAAACCGTGCCAATTAAAATCAGGCATGATCTTTGTTAACTCAGGTGTTGGTATTTTGTTATAAAGCGCCACCATATTTCGGGTCTGCTCTTTTTTCATATGAAAACTGGCAAGCTTTGTTTCTAAAGCAAAAATATCTTTAGCAGCCGCTTTGGGATTTGTTAAACCTGCAAGGATTAGCATTTTTTCGATATGGATAAGGTAGCTTGCTCTGATCTCTTTGGAAGCATCATCATCTAAGAAATAATACTCTCTATCAGGTAAGCCTAAACCCGCTTGCCAAGTATATTGCATATAAGTATTTGGATTTTTAAAATCGACATATTGACCGAGATTAAATGGGATGGCATAACCGAGTTTATTCGCCACAGCAAAGTGTACGGCTAACTCGTTATGGTTTGAAATAGTATCTATTTGGCTAAACTCATTGTGGATGGGCGTTAGACCTATTGTATTTCGCGTTTCCCAGTCAATATAAGATTGGTATAAATCACCGACTTTTTGCTCGTTTGATCCGTCTGGAAAGTCACCTGAAGAAGAGGCTTCAATTATCGCTTTAACATCACTTTGAGACTGCTCATGAACGACAGTACCTACGCCATAAGATGATTTATCAGCTGGAATTTCGGTTTGTTTTATCCAATTACCATTTGCGTACAGGTTAAAGTCATCGCCAGGTTTTACTGTGTTATCTATCGAGGTGACATTTAAACCCGAAATGAGAACCGGGCCGCTGCTATCGTCATTTGATGCGTTTAAATTATTACTATTATTACAGCCCATTAATCCTATGAGCACAGTTAAAGATACTAATGTCTTCTTCATTGTAACTTCCTTATATTTTAATATTTTTTGGACAAATCAAGGTTAACACTGTTGCAATAATGTTAACTCTCGTGAAGTAAGATATCAGCAAAAGTAACTGGTCGCAATTTAAGCAGTAAGAAGCTGGATATTAGGACTATTTTTATTATTTAAGGTTAAATAATTTAATGAGAATTAATTTTCATGAGCACGGCACTTTCAATCCCAATAGTTGACTATTGGGATTGAAAGCAACGATGTTATTGCTGATTTAGGCTATTTACATATGAACACCTAACATAGGTAATTATTTTCACTGAAGCTTTAACTATCGAGTATCTGTTGAGCAAAAAGTGGTTTGTTACGACTTGAGACTTGTTCAGCAATTTTTGCTTTTACTTCAGCTGTTTTGTTTTGACTGAGTTTAAAGCGCCCCTCAATGGTACCAATAGAGACTTTAAAAAAAGTAATAGCGGTTAACATCTGTCGTATCCTTTTATCGCTAACCTCTGTTAACTGCCAAGGTTTTTGTTGATCTCGTTCGAAATGTTGACTGCTTATTTTCATTTGTTGGTATTTGAGTTCAGGATCTACAATGGCTGTGGCGTTGCCTGTGACATGAACTTTGGCATAATTCCATGTTGGCACCACTTGGCCTCTGGTATTTCCATTAGCATTATTAGTCTTAGTGCCACAGTGAGGTGAAATATAACTATGCTCGCCATGAAACACTAGGCTCAGCTGCACATCGTCTTGCGTTAATAATTTTTCTGCTAACGGGTGTTGATTACTAACATGAGCAATCAGCACATTGTTTTCAGCTTCAGTGGACGCATTATCCTCTGCAAAATGAAAAGGTATATGACTAATGTGTGGTAAGGGCTCATCAATATTAACTAACAATGTTGCCAGTGCATTGTCATTAATTAATACGCTTAATTTGTGTCTTTCTTCTTCACTGGTTTGAAAGTATTTAGCTGGATACATGTTCAAACTCCTTTTGCTTTGTTCCCGTTGTTAATAACTGCTCTTTTACCAGAGGCCATTCATCATCGATAATGCTAAACAAGGCGGTATTTCGGTAGTCACCATTTGGTGCGCGTCTATGTTTTCTTAAGATACCTTCGAAATGGCCACCAATACGGGCAATTGCATTACGTGATTGTTGGTTGTTTTCATTAGTACAAATTTCAACGCGAGTCATTTTTAAGTGTTCAAAGGCATGTTTTAGCAATAAAAATTTTGCATGCGAGTTAACGTAACTTCGTTGAAATTCAGGCGTGATAAAGGTATGGCCAAGTTCAATGCTTTTATCCTTTTTGTTAAAGCGAAATAAGCGTGTTGAGCCAATAATTTTATCGGTTTTTTTATCAATAGTGACATAGGCAAGTTGCAGCCCTTGTGTCATTTCACTAATGGCTTCTTGCATCCATGGCTGGGCAACTTCAACATTTTTACAGCGATTTATAGGCATATGTTGCCAAACTTTTGCATAGTTTCCAGCCAAGATAAAGCCATTAAGGTGCTGCATGCTCATAGGCTCTAATCTTATTAAACTTGTTTCTAGCGTTATAGGTTTTAGGGTTGGTTGTAACATAGGTTATTCCAAAAATAAGCGTTAGTGGTCGTTAGTAGTTGTTATTATGATTACCTTTGGTATAACTACTACAACCAGATTTAGATAAGTTGATAGACCAGAATGAAAGCCTTAACCTTAAAACTAACTTTGCCTTCTGAAAATAATACTTTAAATAAAAATTCACTTAAGCAAGCAAAATACTTAGCCATTGCTGATGCATTGCGAAAAACTATTAAAGAAGGGCAGGTTGCACCTACGGAAGCTTTACCTTCAGCGAGAAAACTTGCTCAGCAATTAGCCGTAAATCGCCATACCATTATGGCGGCATTGGCTGAATTAGTGGCGCAAGGTTGGGTTGAAGCGAAAGAGCGTTCGGGATATCGGGTAGTGGAAAATCTACCTATTCAAACGAGCCTTGCGACAAAAAAAGTGCATCAAGTCTCTAAGGAGTTTGATTGGAAATTTCGGTTAAAGCAAAACTTGCCTGTAACGACAAAGATTAAAGCGAGCCAATATCCTTATAACTTTTCAGGCGGTCAGCCAGATATCAGAAAATTTCCCTTTGATGAGTTTAAAAGTCATTTTTCACAAACCTGTCAACGACCTAAAATTGATAACTTAAGTTATGGGGGGAGTCGTGGGGAAGCTGAACTTATTGACGAAATTTCGACTTATCTAAGACGGGTTCGCTCAATTACCGATAAAGAACTGATGATTTGCAATGGCTCACAAGAAGCTTTGTACATGATCTCACAATTGTTGTTGCAAGTTGGTGATAAGGTAGCGGTCGAGCAGTTAGGTTATCCGCCTGCTTGGGCAGCCTTTGAGCGAACGGGCGCTGAGTTGATTTCAATAAAACAAGATGAACGCGGCATAGTGCCAGAGCATTTGGCGCAAGTACTCGCACAGGGCAAGGTAAAACTGCTTTATCTCACACCGCTACATCAATATCCAACAACGGTATCTTTGGATATTACTAGGCGTATGCAGATTTATCAATTAGCACAGCAATATGGTGTTGCTATAGTAGAGGATGATTATGACCATGAATTTCATTATGACAGCCAACCTATAGCACCAATGGCGGCTGATGATCCTGCAGGTTTAGTTATTTATATCTCTACTTTTTCAAAACTGATGTTTGGCGGTGCTCGTATTGGTTATGTGGTGGCAAACAAGGTCTTAATTGAACAACTAGCGGCCTATAAAATGTTGATAAACCACAAGAGCAATGTGTTAGTACAGCAAACTGTAGCTAAATGGATGCAACAAGGAGGCTTTGAAGGGCACCTCAGACGAATGACAAAGCTATACCAAAAGCGTCGTGATTTTATGGTGTTACAACTTAAATCTTATCAAGAAAAAGGTTTACCAATTCTTTTTGAAGTACCTGCTGGCGGCATGGCGATATGGCTTGATACCGGGAAGTCTATAGTGGGTCTTAAAGAAAAACTCATGGCTGAGCAGGTCTATGTACAAACTGAAATAGAATTTAATAGGCTCAAAGGGCAACCTGAGGAGGAATATCGCTTTATCCGTTTAGGGTTTGCTGCAATGGACGAAACTGAAGTTGAACAAGGCTTGGGCATTGTCATGGAAGCTTTATATAATAAAGGTTTTCGGGAGCTATAAATTATCATGCTCAAAATACAGTGAACTAATTTCAGCTTCGACTCTCAAGCTACAAAGAAGATTTAAGGTTTTAGTACCACCACGACAGCTGTGTAGCCTAACAATTTTATGTTATTTTTAACCGTCCTTTCCATATAATACCAGCAAAACGTTCATTATAGACAGTCAACTTAAAGCCCACTTTTTGATAGCTATTGTCTAAATCCAGTTTCATGGTTCAGACTTTATATTTCAACCATATATGGATGAAATATGTCGAAAAATTTTACACTTATTACTTTTAAAACTTAGTTTTCTATTAATAATTTATTATCTAATTGAATATCCGCAAGTTACGATTGATAGGAATAGTTTATGCATATCATTAAGGCTTTAATTTAAAAATTCTGCTTTGACTTGTATTCGGATTATGATTAAGGATTCTAATTATGAATGTAGAGAGAAGGGTAAAAACACAGAATATAAAAGATAACATAGACCGTTTATCTATTTCTCAAGAAATAGCATTGATAGAGGCATTCTCTTTAGGTTTTTCATTACAGCACACTCGTGTGGTAAATGATGGGGTGTTAGCTATAGCTAATAAAGGGGATTGCATACTAACTATCACGCCAAGCGGGATTACTGAATATAACTCTCAGCTTGCTATTAGATAATAATTTTATTTGATGTCGTATAATAAACCAGACTGAGTGAAATATGAGTTTACTAAATATAAAAAGGGCATTAACAAAACTCCATCGACGTCATAGATCTGTAGAAAGCTATGAATGGTGGAACTACCTTAATTATGCTCAAAAATTTTCTGTAAGTTCATTATATAAGTTTGGGTATGAAATTAACTTTGTCAGAATAACAAATCATAAAAGCACCGTTATTATGTCGCTCAATGATAATATTGTGACAGTTGACAAGGATGGCTTAATTGATTCTCACTCTGGGATTCAAATGCGACGAAACTAAATGGTAGTTATATGTATCTTGATTGTTCTTTATGCTAATTATAAAAGTACTCTTTAACGTAAGTGATTTTGTCTGATTAATTTTGCTATTTAATGGTAAACGTTAACTTCCTACGTAAAGGGGGTCGGTTAAGAAGTCATAAGGGAAATATTAATACTAACGACCGCTTAAGGTCTTGGTTCTACCGCTAGCAAAGCAAACTATAACGTCAACAATGCACACAAAGTGAACATTAAATAGCTCAGTTATTTCGGCTTTTAGCCTAATTTTTTATTACTCTGACAATAAAATAGAAAAGAAAAATTTTACTTGCTTTGTGAGGCCAAAATCAGAGATTAAAAATCACCATTTGGTAAAGTTAAAACCAAAGTGAATGATCGACGAAGGATTTATAAGGTCAATGTGACTAGAGATAGTTGATAAACCTCTTTATGCAACTAATACAATAGTGGTTGTGGATTACATAAGGTAACAATTTCGTCTTGCTATTGAGGGGTTTTTACGAGATAAACTCTTTTGGTTTATTTTTCTAACCATTGCTTTTCATCGATAACTTTCATAATTAATAGTAGAGATTTAAGTGCTAGCAGATATTTTAGTAGGGCCCATATTACGACGTTTAACATCAAAACAATTAGTCTTATGGTGGCTTAGTCCATTAGAGTGTTCAGGAGAGCTTCATTGTTTCTTGAGTGATGAGAGCCTAGGCGAGGTTACTTCCAGCGATAGCTCAGTAAATAGTGCAACAAAAGATAAAGCAATCTTCACTGCAGCCTTTGATAACGATAATTTAACGACATTTCGTGTCGGTGAAAAAGCGGTTGTTCATTTACTTGATGTAAGCATTAACTTACCGGTAGATACCTATATAGAATATGATTTACTGTTAACTGATTCACATGATTCATCTGAACTAAATGATAGAGACACTAAAAGTAGTACTAAATGCCTAGCTGAACTTATCCCCAGCTTAAGCTTTTCTGGTAAAAGTAGACCTTCCTTTATTATTCAAGAAAATATTAATAACCTATTGCATGGCTCGTGTCGAAACCCGCATCATGCGAGTCAAGATAGTTTATTGGCGGGTGATCATTTAGTCGAAAGAACCTTAACTGATGTTGAAAAACGGCCGGCGTTATTGATGATGTCTGGCGATCAAATTTATGCTGATCATGTAGCCGGTGTCACGCTCTTTGCTATTCATCAAGTCATCAACTTATTAGGGCTAAATGATGAAAGCTTTACTGATGATAATTTAGCCGCGCAGGGCATTACCTGTGGCAGTGAACTTTATCAGTTTAGCGAGCAGTATTTTCAGCGGGAATCACTGCTGCCTAAAAGTACTGCAAAGGACACTTGGTTTAAGTCGTTACCTTTGATATCGAAAAAACAACAGGCAATCTTTACTTCTACTTATGCTCATAATCATGTAATGACCTTTGCCGAAAACATGGCGATGTACTTTTTGGTGTGGTCGCCTACGTTATGGCAACAGGTGGAACTTGAGGGCTTTACTGTCCCGACAAAATATCAAGCGACTCATAATCAAGAATTATTGGCGATTAAAGATTTTATTAATGGTCTGGATAAAGTTCGACGTTTGTTAGCACACACACCCACTTATATGATTTTTGATGACCACGATGTGACCGATGATTGGAACTTAACTGCCGCCTGGGAGCAAGCCGCTTACCAAGACCCTTTGGCAAAACGAATTATTGGTAATAGCCTGTTTGCTTATTGGTTATGCCAAGGTTGGGGTAATGATCCTAAACAATTCAAAGGTGATTTTTATCAAGTTGCGGATAGTTACCAGCAGGAGCCTAGTAGTGAAAATCATGACAAGTTTATTGATTACTTATTAAAGTTTTCGCATTGGCAGTATACCCTTGATAGTCATCCTAAATTAGTGGTACTTGATAGTCGAACGCGGCGTTGGCGATCTGAGCATGCCTTAGGTGATCCTTCAGGATTAATGGACTGGGAAGCGTTGTGTGAATTACAGCAAGAATTGATAGGGCATGACTCAATATTACTGGTATCACCGGCGCCGATTTTTGGCGTTAAAGTAATTGAAACGATACAGCGAATAGCGACTTTAGCAGGTCAGCCTCTAGCTGTAGATGCTGAAAACTGGATGGCGCATCCTGGGGCTGCAAGTACCTTGCTTAATATTTTTAAGCACCCTAAAACACCGCAACACTTTGTTATTCTTTCAGGCGATGTGCATTACTCTTTTGTTTATGATATTGAACTAAGGTTTCGTGAGCATTCCCCACATATATGGCAAATTACTTCTAGTGGCATTAAAAACCAATTTCCTCAACCACTTATTGGGCTGTTTGATCGAATGAATCGTTGGCTCTATGGCCCCTATTCACCACTTAATTTATTTACTAAACGTCGCTCTATGCGTATCAAAGGACGTAAGTTAATGGTTGATGGGGTAGAGAAAAAGTTGAAATTAGGTCACCAAAGGCTGCAACCTAAAAGTGGCTTGGGTTATTTAGAGCTCAATGATGACGGTTCACCTGAGTTAATAGCTGACTTACATTGTGATGGTAGCAAAACTGTGTTTATTGAAACGAGTGAAGAGCTAGTTCCCTAGCTCTTTCAAGCTTTATCTCATTCAGAATTAAACTATTTAGTCCCTTTTCTTTCAGGTAACATGCGTGTCAAAGTATCATCTTTTTGAATGTAATGATGCACTAAGCCAGCGATTGCATGAAAAGCAATAAGGTAATAACCCCACGAGCCTACCTCTTTATGCCAGCCCTCTAATACTTTTCCAAAAGGTTTGTCGTAAGCAATAAGTGCTGGAAGCTCTAGGCCGAAAAAAGGAATGACCTTGCCTTTTGCGCTAAGAACAAACCAGCCAAATATCGGCATAGCAATCATGAAAACATAAAGGGTTAGATGAGCTGTTTTGGCGCCCCAAGCTTGCATAGTTGATAATGGCGGAGTTATTTGGGGAGTCACTTGCACAGAGCGTAAATAAATACGGGCACAGACCAAGATAAAGACCAATAAACCCAGCATGAAGTGCGTCATTTTGAAGAGGTCACGCAAGTCAGTGCCTTTCTCAAAAAATACTCTGCCTTCAATACTGGCGAAAACAAAGATCATTAAAAGCACCATTAACCAGTGCATTTTTATTGAAAGTGAACCGTAGTGATTTTTAGTGTTTTTCCAAGACATGGTGTGTCCCTTATTTATTTTTAGGCACAAAAGTACTTGCTAAATCAGCTATTTCATCAACACTTTTTGCTAGTTCTTGCATTTGTTCAGCAACGCTATCGGTTTGTTGCCAAGTGGATTCGGTATTTTGTGAAATATCAGTTAAATGGCTATTAATCTCATGAGACACACAAGATTGCTCTTCAGCTGCTGTTGCTATTTGTGTAGCTGCTTGATTGATGTTCTGCATTTTCTCTACCACTAAATCAATTTGTTGATGAGATGCTTGAGCACTTTCAACACAAAACTGCGCTTCATCTTTGTTTTTATTCATTAAGGCAACCCATTGCTCTATGGTATTGAGCATAATGGTTAGGCGTTGATGAATTTTTACCGCAGACTCTTGGGTACGTGATGACAAACTTCGTACTTCATCGGCAACTACAGCAAAACCTCGACCGTGCTCACCTGCACGCGCAGCCTCAATGGCAGCATTTAGGGCTAATAAGTTAGTTTGATCGGCAATAGACTGAATATCTTCCATTAACTCACCAACATTATTTGCCGATTGGGTTAACGTATCAGCAGAGCTTGAAGCATTCTCTACCGCTTGTGCTAACTGACTTATTTTATCACTGGTCTGATAAATACTTTGCTGAGACTGTTCACAGTGTTCAAAAGTGATTTCTAACTCACTAGCAACATTGACCGTGTTTTGGGCAATGTCTTGTGTTGACTCTTGCATTTGACTCATTGCAGTACTGAGTTGCTCTAAATCATTTTTTTGTTGTGCGAGTGTACTACGGGTATCGCTAAGACCTTGGCTCACTTTGGCCATAACAGATTTTATTGGTTTAGCAGCATCAACAGTACGTTCAATAATGGCTTTGATTTTTGTTTTTAATAGTGAAAAATTAAAATCAAAAACACTGGCACTACCTTTACCAAAATAAACTTTACGAGATACTGAATCAAACATGTTTTGCATGCGCTGAGCCCGCATAGCAGTAGGAATAATATCAGACCAAAAAATGAGAATAGGGGTAACAGCACTTATGCCAGCAATAATGGAGGCAAGCAAGCCAAGCTGAGTGAATATAAAGCCTTGCGCTAAAACGGTGAGTAAAACTAAAAAAGCAAACTTATGGTTCTTGGTAAATTCAAAAGTTACCCAGTCGTTATTTTTATTCAGAGCTTGATAGATATTTTCTGCATTGCGAGCTAGTTGTGCATTGGCGACAGTACTAATACATTGAAAACCTGTGATTACATTTTGGCTATAATGGGGAGTAATAAAAACATCAAGCCAAATACTATTATTTGTTTTGCTTTTTAATTGCAATAAACCTTGCCAAGAAAAACCTTTTGACAAGGTTTTAGATAACTCGTCGAGCACCACTTTTGGCATTTGGGAATGGGTTAATGAACGTGTATCGGTATTAAGGAGTTCACTTTCTTGATAGCCAGTCGCATGGCAATAAGCCTGGTTAACGTAGGTATAGTTACCTTTTAAGTCGGTAACAGAAATTAATTGCTTCATAATAGATGACATAGATTACACAACATATAAATGGTTAAGTTAATAATAACAGCTGATAAGTTTATCGCTTTGATCTGTATCGGCAATAACTCAGTAAATTTTAGTGGGTTATTGCCGATAATTTAATTATTAATTAGGACTCTATATGAGGGGCATTAATTTTTCTTTTTATGACAGTAGATTTTTCTACACTGATTAACTTAGCAAGTATCTGTTTAAGTAGCTCTCCACCTAATTGGTTGCTGTCTAAGCCGTTTTCATCGCCGAAGCGGCCTAACTGTATATCTTTAACGTTTTTGGTAAGTATTTTGTTGTCTTTAATTATGGTTAAGGTTAAATCCTCAATAATGACAGAACTAATTGTGACCCGCGTTAATGCTTTGCCTAATAGTCGCTTTTTCTGTTTAGCTTCTTTTGAAGCTATTACCGCTTTGTTCGTTTCTATTTTTTGCACTTCTGTATTGGTGTTTGCATCTTCTAAGGCTAATTTTTCGCTTCGTTCCGGGTACATTTTGGCATATAACTCAGCACTTATTTGCGGGTACAAGGCAGGGTAATCCATTGCCAACTTTGTACTAATTTGTTTAAACAGTTCTTCTAAATTTGTCTTGCCTGGTTCACTTGGATTAACCTGCTCAGACCAGGCATGTAAACGGCCTAATCGTAATTCTTTTACATGAACTATAGTGGTTGTTTTTTTATCAATGCTGGGCGAGTGACTGGGAACTGCTGCGAGTTGTGCACTAATTTTATCTATTTTAAACAGTATAGGTTGAGTTAAACCTTTAATATTGTTCAAAGAAAAGCCAGTAAACTGAGTAACACCGCTATTGTTTGAAAAATCTGCGCTAAGTAGTGTTGCTTCTTTATCACTATAGTACTGGCTTTGTAAAATAACTTGGCTTTTAAGGTAATCATTTAACGAGCCATTAGCTAGATACCACAACATGGTGCTGAAAAATAATAACAGGGCAAAGGCTAGTATGGCTAATTTATTCAAAGTTCTTTCTCTTCTACGTGAATTTGCGTTAAGTGGTTAATATTTTAAGCTAAGTTACTGGCTAGGTAAATGCTATTAAATGGTCTATAGGTTATAGTGGTTTTGGATAATTATGCAAAAAACTCACCATTTCATCATATTTACTACGTTATTAGAGAATCCTTTTATGTCAAATAAGTCTGTGCCTACAGCGACGTCAAATTCATTAAGCTTCACCAGCCGTTTACCGTTATTTATTATAATTTCTATTCTAGTGGCTTTAATTACTTATTTACAATGGCCAGCAGCTGAGTCACAGAAAAGTAAATTCAAGCGTGTTGTTGCCGTTAAGATGGTGCCCGTGGTATTAGCTGAGTTTATTGAAAGTGTTGAAGCAGTTGGTACCGCAAGAGCTAATGAGCAAGTGGTGATCACCAGTAAATATTCTGATCTTGTTGATGCTATTTATTTTGATGATGGCCAACGTATTGAAAAAGGTGCTGTGTTAGTTAAATTAAATAATCAAGAAGAATTGGCCAAAGTTAATGAATTAACAGCCAATTTGTTAGAATCTCAGGCGCATTTAAAGCGCTTGACTGAATTACTCTCAAGTCGAGCAACCTCGAAGTCTTTAGTAGAGCAACAAGAAGCAAAAACTAAGGCGATAGAGGCACAACTGGTAAGTGCTAACGCTAAGTTAAATGATTTAACTATTCGTGCGCCTTTTGCTGGTGTGCTCGGATTTAGGGAAGTCAGTAAAGGTGCTTACATTGATGCTGGAGACGTTATTACTAGCTTAGATGACTTGAGTATCATTAAAGTGGACTTTCATTTGCCGGAACGTCTATTAACTCATATTCATGTTGGCCAACAAGTTACTGCTGTTAATAGTGCTTACAAAAATAAAGAGTTTATTGGAAAAATATCCGCTATTGATAGCCGTATAGATTCAAGTACTCGTAGTATTAAAGTCCGCGCTACTATTAGCAACAAAGCGTTAAAGTTACACCCAGGCATGCTGCTTAATATCAGCGTATTATTACAAGTAGAAAATATACTGCAATTACCCGAAAGCACTATCATTCCTATTGAGAATGCCCATTATGTATTTCTTGAAAGTGAAGGTAAGGCCGTTCGTAAAGCAATCAAAATTGGTCGTCGTCATCCTGGTGTTGTCGAAGTTATTTCGGGTTTAGTTGAAGGTGAACAAGTTGTGGCTGAGGGCGCACTTAAGCTGCGTGATGGCTCTGATGTGAGTATCATTGGTCAAGAAGAAGCTGACAGGGAAGAAAATTCAGGGGTGGCTAAAACAGGGAGCAATGGCTAGTGATTTTATCTGATTTATCGGTAAAACGACCGGTTTTTGCTACGGTAATAAATTTACTTATTATTACTTTTGGTATTGTCGCGTTTATGATGTTGCCATTGAGAGAATACCCTGATATCGACCCTCCTATTGTAAATATCAGTACCACCTATCCAGGGGCTTCTGCAGCCATTGTTGAAACTAAAATAACACAATTGCTTGAAGACCGAATTAGTGGTGTTGAAGGTGTTAAAACAATTAATTCTAATAGCCGTGTTGGCCGCTCAAGTATTACTATTGAGTTTAATTTAGATCGTGATATTGATGCCGCGACTAATGATGTACGTGACCGTATATCAAGAGCGTTAAATAACTTACCAGAGCAGTCTGAACCACCTGAAGTATCTAAAGCCAATGACGATGAAAACGTTATTGTTTGGTTTGTACTGCAAAGTGAAACCATGAGTACGTTAGAGCTAACTGATTATGCGAATCGTTATATCGTTGACCGCTTCGCAGTAGTTGATGGGGTTGCCCGTGTACAAGTGGGCGGTGGTCGTACTTATGCGATGAAAATTCGCCTGAATCGCGTCTCTATGGCTGCGCGTAATATCACAGTACAAGATATTGAAGATACTTTACGCGATGAGAATGTTGAATTACCAGCAGGTCGAATAGAGTCGGTAGATAGAGATTTCTCAATTCGGGTCGAGCGCAGTTATTTATCTGAGCAAGACTTTGCCAATATGGTTATTACTCATTCTCAAAGTAGCTCAGTAGTGCGTTTAGGTGATGTTGCACAAGTATTTGTTGGCGCGCAAGATGATGAAAATATGTTTCGCGGTAACGGTAAAAACATGGTTGGTTTGGGCGTAATCAAACAATCAAAAGGCAATACTTTAGATGTGGTTAAATCTGCCAGAAAAGAAATGGTGGCTATCAGAGATACTTTACCTATAGGCACTACTATTACCAATAGTTATGATAGCTCAGTGTTTATTCAGGGTTCTATTGATGAAGTCTATAATACCTTGATTATCGCCATGCTGATGGTGGTGTTGGTCATCTTTTTATTCCTTGGTAATGTTCGTGCTACCTTAATACCCGCAATAACCGTACCTATCGCCTTAATAGGCTCTTTAATGGCGTTATCTTGGTTTGGCTTTTCTATTAATTTATTAACACTGCTAGCGTTAGTATTAGCCATTGGCTTAGTGGTTGATGATGCCATCGTGGTATTAGAGAATATTTATCGTCGTATTGAAAATGGTCAACCCCCACTAATGGCAGCCTACGAAGGAGGTAGGGAAGTTGCCTTTGCAGTTGTTGCTACTACCTTAGTTTTAGTCGCTGTATTTGTTCCATTGGTCTTTTTATCAGGCAACATGGGGCGACTATTTACTGAGTTTGCCATTGCTATTGCGGCCGCTGTGGTATTTTCAAGTCTGACCGCTTTGTCTTTAACGCCAATGTTATGTTCGAAAATGTTAAAACACAGGGAGCGTAGTTCTTCTTTTGGACAAAAGCTCGATAATGCTTTTGCTCGTTTTGAAGCGGCTTATGGCCGAGCACTAAAAAACAGTATTCATCAACCCATGCTTATTGTTCTCGTACTGGGGTTATCGTTAGCAGCGGTATTTTTATTGTTTAACAAATTGCCTTCTGAATACACGCCAAAAGAAGATCGCGGTAATTTCTTTCTAATTATGCAAAGTGCTGAAGGTGCCAGTTATGAAAATAATGTTAAAAACATGCATCAAATCGAAGAGAAACTATTAGGTTACAAAGAAGAGGGCGAACTAGACCGCGTTTTGGTACGTGTTCCAGGTTTTGGTGGTACGGGCGGTATTGCCATTGTGGGTTTACCACAATGGGATAAACGTAGCATTGATACTTTTAGCTTTATCAATAAAATAAACAAAGATGTGCAGAGTGTTACTGATGTACGCGCGTTTGCCATTATGCGTCGTGGTATTGGTGGCGGCGGTGGTAGTAATGCGCCAGTCTCCTTTGTACTGCAAGGTAATACTTTTGAAGAGCTAGCGCAGTGGCGTGATATCCTAATTAGTGAGGCACAAAAGAATCCTAATTTGTCGAATATTAATAGTGATTATAAAGAAACCTACCCTCAGTTATTAGTTCAAATAGACCGTGAACGTGCTTATGATTTAGGTGTGCCAGTAGGTGATATAGCTGAAACCCTAGAGACCATGTTAGGACAACGCCGCGTAACGACCTTTGTTGATAGAGGTGAAGAATATGATGTGATTGTTGAAGGCGATGAAAAGCAATTTAAAAGTCCTTCAGATATTGACAATCTTTACGTACGCTCTCGCACAACAGACAAGTTAATACCCTTAGCGAACTTACTTAACATTGGCGAAAATGCTACTTCGTCGAGACTGAATCGCTATAACCGCCTACGTAGTATTACTGTGACGGCAAACTTAGCGGACGGTTACGCTTTAGGGGATGCGTTAGATTTCCTTGTTGATGTGACTAAAAATAAACTGCCAGAACATGTACAGGTTGATTATAAAGGCGAGTCCTTATTGCTTAAAGAGTCAGGTAACTCCATTTTATTTGTATTTTTACTTGCGTTATTAATTACTTATTTGGTGTTAGCTGCGCAGTTTGAAAGCTTTATTCATCCCTTTGTTATCTTACTTACCGTGCCGTTGGCATTGGTTGGCGCACTGGCAGGGCTAGAGCTAATGGGCATGAGTTTAAATATCTACAGTCAAATAGGTATTGTCATGCTCATAGGCTTAGCAGCTAAAAATGGTATTTTAATCGTTGAATTTGCTAACCAGTTACGTGATAAAGGCATCGCATTTGAAGAGGCGTTAATTAGTGCTTCCCAGCAGCGTTTACGCCCTATTGTTATGACAACCTTTACCACGGTAACTAGCGCTATTCCTTTAGTGTTAGCTGTTGGTCCTGGCGCTGAAAGCCGTATGGTTATTGGTGTAGTTATCTTTGCTGGTGTATCACTTGCGAGTATATTTACGTTATTTATCGTGCCAGGCGCTTATTACTGGTTATGTCGTAATACAGGCTCACCTCAAGCGATTGCTAATGAAATTGAAAAGCTGGAACAGCAAAGTTAGCGGTTGAAGTGAATTAAGAAGAACTTATTGGTTTAATAACCCCCCTAGAAGAGACATGAGTCGCTAGGGGGGTGTTTTAGGGACACTTAACGAGCAATTTCTCGAAAGTTAGGGATTGGGCTATCACCACCCCATTTAAGTAATTCCGCTATAAAAGAGCTAACCCTACAGCGGTCTTCTGCTTTAAAAAATAAACAAAGTCTTTTTGAACAACTTGGATAAGCCAAGGTTTTAAAAATCGAACTGAATATAGACCGTATTGTAATTACTACCGCCTTTGATACGGCCAAATTGTGATGCCGATTCAAAAATAGCAGAACGATGATGAATGCTATAACCTAGCCAGGTTTCATTGAGTGCATTGATATTAAAAATATCACCTAAGTTAATATCTATAGTAAAGTCTATATAGTTCATTAATTCGCTTGGACGATAACCTTTTCGTTCCATCTCAGAGGCTTCAATATAAGATACATTGGAAGCATAAGATAAACCTTCGGCTAAGCCGATACGCCAGCGTACCGGCCACTCAATAGTGTAATACGCTTTAATGGCAAGTACATATTCTTGCTCTGAATCTTGAACTTCAGAATTCCAATGCCAAACAAAGCCAGGCGTTAGATAAATGTCTAACGGTAATGAAAACAGCTCATCGGTTAACGGCAAACCATAAAAAATAGAAGTGAGCTGATTATTATACTCATCTTTAACTGTATCACCGGCAAGGATATCGCCAATATTCGATGGTGTTGCCCAGCCATGCGCTAAGCGCAAGTAACCATGGTTACTTAACTCAGATTTTTTGGGCTGACTGATATCATTAAAAAAGGCAAAACCTAAATAGGCCTCACTTTGCCAGCGTTGATTGACTACATCGCTCTCGTAAGCATTTTTATCAAGTAAAGTGGCGTTGACTGAGGCTAATAAATAAAAATTCTTAGCGACATGATAGCGAGTCTCAATGCCAGCGTTGACTTCAATGCCAGCACCAATAGACTGCTCGGTTATCTTTGCAATGCCTGATAATGCGTAATAGTGACTGTTAAAACTAGCACTCTTATACCGCGCACTCACCTTAGGCATAAACTCCCAACTGTCGTGTTGAAAGTACCAGCTTTGGCTCAAGTTACCATAAGGGTTACCCTCAAGATCACTAAAAACCTCGATATCAAAAAAGCTATTTTCACTGAATGATTTTCTCGCTTGAAAGCCTATATCTATGGTGTCACCTTGTACTTCATTTTGGTATTCAGCTGGAATATCAAAAAATCGCATGCGTGCCATAGCATTAAACTGCCAAGCATTATTTTGATAAAGATGGGCTCCGCCTTCAGTGCCTCGAATAAAAAAAGTCTCTCCTTGATAAAACATCATAGGCACAAAGCTACTGACATTATCCGCTTCGGTATCAAAAGGTATTTCAGCATTCCTTATTAATACACCTAAGCCCCAAGTTTGCTCTGCATAAACTTTATTTTGTTCTTTAGGCTCTGAGGAAGTACTGTTTGTAGTGCTAGGACTTTTTTGAATACTTTTTTCAACATTGCTTTCTGCGGAAAGCTTTGATGAGAAGAGCAAAATGAGGCTTAGTAATATCGCTGCACAGTAATGCATTGTGATCCTTGGTAACTTTTAAGGCAAAGTGGTTTAAATTTTTATTAGTGTAACACCTGTAAATTACAGCGATATGATTTTTATGCGGGTTGCTGTTTTAGAGTCTTGCCCATTGTTTTGTTAAACCAATGACATGGAATAGACCTAGAACTAATCAAATAGCGGAACACCACAGCCAAAACTCAAGACTAGGCCCCATAGAATTGTCCATTAAAGTAAAACCAGCTAAGCCTCGTAGTAAATATACTAGGGTGATGAGGGAGAGTACTAGGGGATAAAGGGGAAGGGCATTATTGATTAACTGCGGCGTCAAGATTAGCTAGCTTAACGATGTCACCAGCAAGCAAGTTATCGATATGAACGTCGCCAATGCGAACTCTTACCAGCCTTAAGGTAGGAAAGCCTACAGCAGCCGTCATTTTTCTGATCTGACGATTTTTTCCTTCGCAAAGCGTGATAGAGACCCAGCTAGTAGGGCCGTGTCTCGGATCGCGTATTTTACGACCACGAGTGGGAAGTTGAGGCTCACCATCTAACTTGAACACTTTACAGGGCAGGGTTAAATATTTCGCACTATTAATCGCTATTTCAACGCCATTATTCAGCTGTGATATTGCTTCAGCAGTGATAACGCCATCAACTTGCACGTAGTACTCTTTTTCTATATTTTTACCTCTGACTTTGTAACTCATCATACCGTCGGTGGTAAGTAACAATAACCCCTCGGAGTCATGATCTAAACGGCCAATAGCCATTGTTTTATCTGGAAAATTGAATAGTTCACCTAACAAGTGTTTCTTCTTTCGAGATTCGGGTACAAACTGGCTTAAAAAACCATATGGCTTAAATATTTTAAAGTGTTGATGACTTTTCTTTGGCTCAGAGAGTTCTGTTAAACAGCCTTGGTTAGTGCTTGGCATTAAAGTTGGTCTTGTTGGTACAGTCAAAATGGAATCGCATTATACGATTAGTGTGGGCTAAATGCACTGGGCCAGCTTGTGTAGAGGACAACTGTACAATCAAGCTTAAGCTATGTTTATTTCGTTGATAAAGAATTGACTTTTATGCATACAAATGAAATTTGCTACGATTCGTGCCTTCGTAGAAATTAAAAAACTTCCTTTCAGAACGTGAATTCATTTGATCTATGGGGCGGGCTATAAATACGAGTCCATCGCTTAAATAAAACGTCTAGTTAGT
>Ga0209395_1001739_pt1 | contig 30064 bp, 23 predicted proteins | sample GOMGulsemesocosm_3_FD_184635 | JGI IMG/M metagenome (GOLD analysis project Ga0209395, IMG submission 184635) | Methane-oxidizing microbial communities from mesocosms in the Gulf of Mexico - GOM9D Gulf of Mexico (SPAdes) (version 2) | ecosystem: Environmental > Aquatic > Marine > Cold seeps... | reverse complement strand
TTTCATATTTTTTCTGCTGAAAAGCTGCACTCCCTATAAGCCATCTATTACTCGTCGTATCAAGGCCATTTTGTGTTGCTATCAGCAAATTCGCTTCTGCTTTTTCATAATTTTCTAAGTTATATTGAATATTCCCCATTATCTGATTTGCAACAGGTTGTTTGGGAAATTTTTGTAATATTAAATTAATTTCTTTTTCTGCCTCAGCGAAATTTTTATTTGCCAAGTAAGATGTCGCTAAATAAAAGCTTAATCGTAAATCATTAGGCTGAAGTGATTTATATTGTTCAAATAAGGTTATAGCCGAATTAAAATCACCTGATACATAAAATGTTTGTGCAGCAACTAACAAGCCCTCAATAAAATTTTCGTCTATTCTTAAGAATGCTTTCACACTGATTTCTGCCAGCTCAATATCCCCTGAGCTCAACGCCTTATATGTTTTTCCTAAAAATGTGTACTTAGAGTTAGGGGCTGCTTTCTCGGCAATCGCCAAATATTTTTCTGCTTCAACTTTATTGTCTAAGTTAAAATATGCAATGGCGGCATAAGTAGCAACAATATTTGTTTCTGAAGGAGATAAGGTTCCGCTGCTTTTATAAAGCTCTATTATTTCTTCATTATTATCTTGCAAGCTATAAGCATGAAAAAGCCCAGGTATAACGATAGTAATATCTGATGAAAACTCATAAGCACGTATTAACTCTTTTTCAGCATCAGCCCCTTGCCCTAAGGATAGGTACAAATTCCCCAACACTAAACGAGGTTCAATAGCTTTCGGTGCGAGTTTAATTGCATTCTTTAAATCAATTAGCGCATCTGAATTTTGATTGTTAGATATGTATGTTTTAGCACGTTCTACATATTCATCTGCCGTTTTTGTTGGTGAACATGCCACCAAACTCAAAGCCACAGAGATAGCCAATGCAAGCTTGATTTTATTAAATTTCATTATATTTCCTTTATTTTTATTGAATATTTTATCAGTCTTACATTAGTGCTACGTTGACATATTTAAAAACAATCAAATTGATTATTATTTATTTAGGTAACTACATCAATTAGTTATTTACCTTAAAATACCACAAGCATCAATAATGTTGTCATTCGCAACGAGTGTTTTATAACTCTCATGTCCGGTAACGACTACAATCACATCTGCCCATTCAAACATTTCTTCAATGCTTTCAATACGGTCACATTGCCATGTTGGTACATGTTCATCGTGATATTTAACATTAAAACCCTGCGACTCAATACGTTTTAATATTGGCTCTGCTGGTGTTTCTCTGCAATCATCCACATTAGGTTTATAAGCTACACCCAAAATACCAATATTTTTTCCTGATACTTGTTGAGTTTTATTTATTACTTTATCAGCAATTATAAGCGGTCTTTCATCGTTTACTTTTCGTGCTAAACGAATAAACTCACCTGTTTTAGTACTTTCTACCAAGAACCACGGGTCAATCGGAATACAATGCCCTCCGACCCCTGGTCCGGGATTTAACACATTAACTCTGGGATGACGGTTAGCTAATTTAATCACTTCATTCACATTAACTTCTAGCTCTTCACATACTTGAGCCAGTTCATTAGCAAATGCAATACCAACATCCCTAGACGTATTCTCTACTAACTTCACACATTCGGCTGTTGTTAAATCAGTTAAAAACACCTCGCCCTCTACAAAGCTCTGATAAATACTTTTAACTTTTTGTTGTGCTTTCGAATTAGCTGCACCGATAATTCTATCGTTATGTACAAGCTCATATAATGTTTGCCCTGGAATAGCACGTTCGGGGCAATGCACTACATCAACGTTTAATCCTTTGGCTTTTAATCGTTCATTAACAGCCAAACTCGTTTTAGGCGAAATAGTTGATTCAACAATAACTGTTTGCCCATCTTTCGCAACTGCAGCAATGGCATCTACGGCTGCAAAAACATAAGAGCGGTCACAGCTATTTCCCTCAGCTGGTCCATTATGTGGTGTAGGCACTGCAACTAAATAAGTTTGGCTTGAAGGTATAGTTGTAGATGCTTTTAAATAACCTTGTTCAACAACTTTCTTTACAAGCTCTGGCATACCCTCTTCATCAAAAGGACACTCTCCTCTATTAATGGAGTCAACCTTGTCCTTACTTAAATCAACACCCGTAACAGAATAACCTGCTTGTGCAAGTAAACTTGAAATAGGCAGGCCCATATAGCCCATGCCAATAACAGCTAAAGTTTCATTTTTTGCGACTATAGGTTGCTCAACAAACTCTGTATTATCAGCAATAACTATATCAATAATTGCTTCAGCAACATGACCATCACCAAAAGGGTTATCCCAAGAATAACTAGCGCGATTTAACCATTTCTGTGCTGCCTTAACCGCTTTTTTAGCATCACGTCCAACAAGTTCACTCGCGCCAACTTCAACAGCTTCAGGGCGCTCTGTATTCTCTCTTAACGTTAAGCTGGGAACGCCTAATAAACATGCTTCTTCTTGAATTCCACCAGAGTCAGTTAAAATTAATTTGGCGTGTTTCTGTAATTGAATAAAATCTAAGTAGCCTACCGGCGGAATTAATTGCAAGTAATTAGGTAATTCAATATTAAATTCTTTTAGTTTTGACTGAGTTCTAGGGTGAATAGGCCAAACAATTGTCCCTGTATAATTTGCATGCATTTCATCAAACAAATGCAGTAGTTCCATCAAATTTGAGGCTATATCAACATTAGAAGCTCTGTGAGCGGTGACTAAAAAGTAATCTTTCTGTTTAAGTTTAAGGTCGGCTAAAATAGTACTTTTTTCAGCTGAAATTTCTAAATGTGAAAAAGGGAATCTGAAACGGTATTACCAACCGTATATATTTTACTTTGGTCAATACCTTCTTTAGCTAAAATAGTTTTTTGGTTAGGGCCTACAGCAAATAAATATTCACTAATATGGTCGGTCATAATGCGGTTTGTTTCTTCTGGCATAGTGCGGTCGTAACTTCGTAAGCCTGCTTCGATATGCCCTACTTTTATATTTAACTTTGAAGCCGTTAATGCCCCCGCTAAAACAGTATTAGTATCACCTTGCACTAGCACAACATCAGGCTTCTCTTCTAACAAAATAGGTTCCATTTTTATTAAAATATTACCTGTTTGATTACTATGTAATCCCGAGCCAACACCTAAATTATAATGAGGGGCTGGGAGATGTAGCTCTTCAAAGAAAATACTATCCATTTCTTTTGAATAATGTTGATTTGAATGAATAATAAAAAATGGGATATTTCTTTTTTCACACTCTCTAATCACTGGCGCCATTTTTATAATTTCAGGGCGTGTACCAACAATAATTCCTATTTTCACTTTTAAATCCTTACTTATTCGTATTAGTTAGTATTATTTAAGGGTTAAGTTTCTCTGTTATACCGTATTTAGCCATGTATGCTTTAACCATTTGCTTCATTTCATATTTTTCACTAACAAGGGCAAAAGCGTTGCTTACTTTTTCAAGCCTGCATTCACCATTAATTCTTACTTCATTCAATTTATTTGATAAGGCTTCACAGTTCTTTGACTCAACAAACCAAGCTTGCTCTTCTGATATAAACTTAGAAATACCGCCAACATTAGTGCATATAACCGGCGTTTTATTCGCCATAGCTTCGAGAATAGTCATTGGCATCGCTTCATAAACAGATGAAAGCACAAATATGTCAGAATCTTTAAGAATGCTTGTTATATCATTTCGAAAACCTAATAAATGGATAGAGTCATTCATATTTAGCGAGTTAATTTGCGATAACAACTCATTATATAATGGGCCATCACCCACTATATTTAATATACAATGCTCAAAGCCATCAAGGGTTTTAACCGCTTGAGCAAAAGCATCAATTAATAATTTTTGGTTTTTTACTTTATCTAACCGACCAACCGTGACAAAGGTTTTAGGAGAAGTGTTAGAGTGTTCAATTGTTTCAGGAACCGCGACACCATTAAAAAGTAAAGCGACCTTGTTACGGTTAATTTTAAGGTCATTTATAATCCATTTAAATAAATCATATGAAACAACAATATATTCGGTAATAAAATTTGCGATGAATTTTCTAAAAATATTATGAAGTTTATCTTTACCTGCAGGGTCATCACCACCCCGGCCATGGTCACTATGCACACGAACAGGAACGCCAGCCAACTTAGCCGCTAAATGATATTCGATAGTACCAAAATTATAGGTGTTAATTGCTTGGGGCTTAAGCTTTCTCAATAAAGAGAAAAGTTTGAAATGAGTTTTAATATCATTGCCTGATTTTTTATCAAGCACAAATACTTTAATTTTTTTATCTACTTGCTCTAGCATACTTACATCGTCGGTTAACGAAATAAGCACATGCTCAACATCATATTTGGTTGAATGGTTAATTAAATTAGCAATGACCTTCTCAAGGCCACCACAACCAAAGCTATACACCAAATGTACAATGCTATTTGTTACTTTCAACAGTATTTCCTCAGATTTATGCTTTACATTCAAATTAACTAACAACACAATAAAAGATAGCCATAGAGCAATGCTATTTTAACTTTATGTATATTATCGCAATAGGTATTCAAATTGAACTTAAAAAACCATCAAATCCCAACAATAAACCAAGGTACAGCTCAAGTTAGCGTTAAAATTTTTTTTATGAGCGATTTCAAAGCGCTCGAACAACAATGGTTACAACTTGAGCAAAGTGCAACAACTTCATTTTTTTTAAGTTGGAAATGGATAGGATGCTGGTTAAAGTCGATAGGCGATGATCAAGAAATATATGTAGTTACAGCACAACAAGACAAGGATATTGTTGGGTTAGGCATATTTGTAGAGGAGAATATTGTTAAACATAATTTAATACCCAGTAAACAATGGTATTTGCACAGAACAGGCAAAGAGGAAAAAGACCAAATCTGGATAGAGAACAATGGTTTTCTAATGAGCGAATCAAATAAAGATGAAACCCATAATGCCATTTGGCAGCATTTGCTCGAGTATAAAGATAATGTTGACGAATTTATTGTTTATGTAGCAAAAAAGGCACAATTTGATCATTTAAATATACTCAATAAAAAGCACAATAAAATTAATCAACAGATTGAATTCGGTTATAAAATGCCATTAGCAGGTTTATCGTGTTTAAAAGATTATTGGTCACAAATGTCTAAAAATACCAGGCAACAATTTAATCGCAGTATTAAGCATTTAGAGAAGCAAGGTGATATAAAGTTTACCGTTATTGACAAACACCAAGAGCAAATAGAAACACTAGCTAATACTAAGCATTCGCATATAAATAAATGGCATGAAACTTCAACACCAAGCGGATTTGAAAATACAGAATTCAGCCAATTCCATAATAGCTTATTAAAAAGTACGCACCCAACTGCCTCGACATTAATGGCAACACTAACCCTTAATAATCAACTAATGGGCTGCCTTTATTGCTTTACAAATGAAAAAAAGGTTTATTTCTATTTAAGCTGTATTAAACCCATTGCCGACAATAAAATTAAGCTAGGCTTAATTATGCATATATCAATGATAGAGTGGTTAATACTACAAAATGAAAAATATAACGAGTATGACTTCCTTGCTGGCGATGCAAGGTATAAACGCTCTTTATCAACCATTAAAGATGAGTATTCAAAGCTAGTAATACAAAAGAACAGCCTAAAGTTCAAAATTGAAAATACACTTCAAAAAATATACAGCGCTACAATTGGTTAATAAGCATAGGTCTTTAATACTTAACAGCGCTACATTTATTCTCAATTGTTCAAATAATAATATGATTCATTTAAGGTAAATTTTTAACCAGAAACGGCCCCAAAGTATTAGCAATGGGTAAAGGTAATTTCTTCCACATTTTAATGGCTAAATCAAACTTGGCATTACTAGGAGATAAATTAGGCAATTCACCACCTTCAGGTACCCAATGGTACCAATAGCATTGCTGAGGCTCAGACTTCCACTGTTTTTTAAAACGGTACGTTCCCTCATCGATAGTTGAACGACCAAAATCAAATTCTTTACAGCCGGCTTCAATTGCATGCGACAGTATTTGCCAATATAAATACATATTCACTGAAATTCGGTTTGCATAGCTTAAGGTACTCGCCCAGGGTATTTCCATGCGCCCTTTATAGGTAATTAAAAAGCCAGATGACACTGGCTTGCCCTGCCAATACACAACACAAATAGTGCAATGCTCTTTAAACGTTTCTAAAATATTTTCAAAAAAAGACTTACCATAAACAGGCGTACCTAAATCTCGCATGTTTTCACAAAACACCTGGTAAAAATCATCAAGTAACTCTGCTTTGCCAATTTTATGGCTAACCCCTTCTTTTATTGGGCGCTTAATTTGAGATCTTCTTTTCGAACCAATTAACTTACCCAAAGCATCTGCTGTTTCAGGAAGCTGTAGTATCATATTTACTTTACTAGTAGAGACAGGCAACTTATTTTCAGTGCGTTCGATAGACTCTCTATATTGAATATGACTAACTTTAAGTCGCTCTGCTTGATTTTGTAAATGACTATTTAACGTATTAGCAATTTCGCAATCATCAGCAAGTACACCGCCATAATTGAAAAAGGGCATAGACACAACAAAATTACCAAATAACTTACTTTTTATATTTACGCTTGGCAATACACCGCAAATATCTCCATTTTCATTTTGTGCATAATAATAGAGACACGTATGTCCAAAAGTGTTTTCAATTAGCGTTTTCCATGCAGATAAGTGGTAGATAGAAGCACCACTATGTTCGTTAATATAATCGTCCCAATGCTTACTGTTATTCGCATTAAGTAAATGGGTTGTAATATTCAAGGGATTAACTTTCGACATAATGTTCAAAATTTTCTTTCATGTTAGTTTCGTTCGCCAATAATACTTATAGTGTTAATCAATTGTGTCAAGTCTGATATATTTGGCAAAACAGGGAAGGATTTAAGACGAGCTTTTTTCCTTGAAATATACCATGGATTCTTTTTTGCTAACGCGTCAGCATATAAGAAATCACCAACCATTGTATTATTTTCTATAATCACTTCTTTAGCTAATTTTTGCAAAATAATGACATTGGCTTTTTTTCTATCTAGTAAAAATAAATTATCCGTTATTTCAATGCGGTTTATTTTATAATTTTGTGGTTTACCTTCAAGACCATAAGCAATCAGTTGGCTATTAGAGCTCCTATTCCCTTGCTGCAAAATACTATTTCTTATAATTAACTCACCATAATTTGCAACATCAATTAAGCGACTATCCCTACCCGCAAGCGAAGCTAACACGCTGTTTTTGATTATAGTCCGTCGAGAACGAGATTTTAAACCACTACCTTCCTTTTTCATTGAAAGGACTTTGCTATCACTGAATATAAATTCGCCTACATTTGCATAAATTGCATGGGCATAACCTCTACCGGTAGCCTTACCTCCTAATCGTTCAAACGTAGAGTGTTCTATTTTCAAAAAGCCATCATTAAAACTGGTCATAATACCTGACTGACTATCATGAGCATATATGTTACGCACTGTCAGGTTTTTTCCTTCAAAGCGTATACAAGCCCCATTTAAAGCTCTAACATGAATATTTTGGCATTCAATACTTTCGACCAGAACATTATCTCCAGAAAGTACCAATGCAGCTTTACCTTCCATTGCAGCGTCATCAAATATGACATTCTCTTCACCAATTATTTCTATGTTACTAGCTGAAGTTTTTAACCCTGTAAAATATATACCGGCCTTAAAATAAATCTGACTACCATCTTTTATGGCCTTACTGGCATCGTCTATAAATTCAAATTCATTACCATCCACAAAAATTTGATTTGATGAGGCTAAGCAGCTGTATAAATAAAGGATTATGAAAAAAAACTTCATATTTAATTACTCCAATTTCATTTTATTTACAGATTTATATACGTAGAAGATACTTCGGTTGCTACAGTTTAACATCCTCAAACCAAAACTTTGATAACAATTAGGCAGTAATTAGAGAATTAGCATATTCACTCAATGTGCATCCGTCATGACTTATGCTAATTATATTAAATAAATTTTCTAAATCACTAAATAGCTGTTCGATATCGGCCTCACTTTTAAAGTTAGGGCTACCACCAGGCATAAATTCGGATGAGTGTAACATGTATTCCAAATACGGTTCGTTATTCGACAATGAATCTTGAACAGCCCACTTAAGAAGATCTAGATTTCCAATTTGAGAACGAAACATAAATGTCGGAGCTAATTTGTTTCGAACCTTTCGAAAAAAGTCTGTTTTTGGCAATGCAATATCTAAACATACACCAAAATTATTGTTTTTTCTTTTCACTGTCATAGGTACTTGTAAAAGGGAATGCATTTGACCTTCAGCCGGCTGAGATATATCGTCTAAAGACATTAAGTATGGCTTTTCGGGAAAACCTACATAATTACTACCTCCTTTTCCTTCAGGATTTCCTAGATATGTTTCCCATGATATGCAGGGGGTTACAGAACAATCAACAATATATCCATACTGCTTTAGACACTTCATGTAAAATTCATCAATAGCCCATCGTCCTGCACGATGACTAGTCATTTTACATTCAAACTGATCTTCCAACAAATTGCTCATGAACTCAATTTTACTTGCAACCACTTCCTCTTCATATTCTATTAGATAAGGTTGATACTTGTTATCATCTTTGGTCAAAGGGATCAAAGGAGGTGAATTCCAGGCATGTAAATGCATACCAATCTCCCCCGAATTATTTCTAATTATTTGTCTACCAAGTTTGACGAATTCATTATCCATAGCCATTTCGTAATTGGTCAAGTATGTCGGCTTGAAATTGAATTTTTCACAAAGCTTTTGAAAACGATACAGATAAAAAGAGTTTTGAGTGTTAATTTTCTTTGGAGATGACCATAAGTTATCCCCTTCAGTATCAATTGTTATTAAAAATGCTGGTCTGTTGGCCATAATTATCTATTCTTATCTGAATCACCCCAAAATAAGCACCAACTACCTTCTTGAATAATTGGTTTGAGCTTATCATTAGAGCTTTGTATAACATAATGTGAGCCCGAAGTGTGTGTATATGCACTACTTCTATTGAAAAGCTCTCCAATTTCATCTCCAACGAACAAACTAAAGATTTTCTTCTTATTTGTGTAGGAATAGAAGGTTCTCAATATGTCTGAAAATTTGTTATTATCTGTAAATATATCACATATATTACATTGTTCTTTTTCATTTCTACATATTATTAATCCGTCTACGCTTCCTTCAGAAGATACTTCATATATTTGATAATTTATATATGGGTGCTGCACATAGCGCCATTGTATATATTCTAAATCATGTACGATTGAGTTGGAATTTTCACTTAATCTTTTCTCAAATATATTCGACGGTAATGAATCCGGAAGCTTGGATATTACGCGTATTTCATAATTAGATTTACATCGGCTAAATTTGAACTTTATCCAAGATAATATATTATGGGCATAAGCCTTAGAAAACGTAAATCTGGGAAAAGCCTTTTGAATTAAAGCAAATTTATATTGACCAACGGATTCAAAACCTATTTTAGAATAGAGTTTTGCGTTCGCATTTGATTGACCAGATGACATCGCAAAATCAAACTCCTCTAACCTCTTGTTATGTATCATTCCCCCCAACCCCTTTCGCCTATGCTCCTTACTCACCATAGTTGATATAGAAAAAGCAGACGTGCACATACCTTTTATAGTTTTGATTGTATATTGTAAAAAAAATGATAACGCTGCTATTTTTTTATCTGGACTATCAATTAGCTGAATATTAAAACCCATTGGCTGCTTTAACTGCCAATCGAGCCATCCTTGCTTTAATTGTGGTTCTTCAGGTTCAAAGTTTTCAAATAAGAAACTCTCTATTTTTCTCTCATCCTGCTCAGTCGCTTTTCGAAGTTGATAGTCATTCACATTAATTCCTCCATTCGTAGTTTATTCATAAGAACGTTAAACTCGATTTATCTGCAACTTACTATCGAATTCAGGACATCATTTAATTCCTCAGACCTTTGTACTCTAGAATACATTGATAAATTTTTACTAGTTGTGACATTAACGCTACCTGACATTAGTTCATTCAAATATGTTTCAATTTCGGATGAATTTTCCGCAACAAATCCACAACCGGCTTTTCCCAGCAACTGAGATGTTGCACTTTGTGAAGGTGTCATAGCGAGAATAGGTTTATTAACTTTAATATATTCATATACCTTACTTGGTATTTGTAAATTAAAAATTGCATCTTGGATTAACACCAATGAAGTCGCGGTTGTCATATTATACAAGGCCTGTAAGAATGGCACGGAGGGTTTGAAAAATATTAGTTTTGTTAGATTTTTATTATCAATATAATCTTGAAACTCCGTTCCATTTCCAGCACCTTGAAATATAAGCTCAAAGTTGGACTCATTAATAATATTTTTTTGTTTGAGGTTGAGTATCGCATCAAATAAGGGGAGCGGACTTCTCCCGTTTTTATATAGGACACCACTATAATACAAAGAAGTCTTATTTTTAGAGAAAATGATTGTTTCATTATTTTTTTGTGTACTTAGTAAATCAAAATTATCTTGGTTATAGCCATTCTCAATGACTACTGCCTTTTGTAATTTTTCATTTTTATGATAATTAAGATATGCCTTCTTAGTTTCTTCAGTAGCAAAAATTATCTTGTGAGCTTTATTTAGAACCGACATACTTATTTTATTATTAATAAAATCAGCCCAAACCCCTTTAGATTTATGAATATAAGATGGGGGATCCCTATATTCAGCAACCCAAGGTATATTATATTTGGTCGAGAGAGCATTAGCTATAACGTGTGCACTTGGAATTGGACATGTTGACCAGATAACATCTGGCTTAATGTCTTTAATAATTCTACCCCCTTTAAATATCGCCGATAAAATCCAGGTATTATATTGATCAGGTATTTTCATCCAAGATAGGTGTTTACCTTTGATTGAAAAGTGCTTATGTATATCTAACGCTTTTGTTCTAAATACGCTTTGATTCTCATTCATATTCATGGGATAAGACTTATCAATGACGGAGTAAACATCTTCTTTTGCTGTTAGCATAATAGTATTCCAACCAAGTTCATTAAGATGTTTATAAAAACTCAATGTTCTTTGAACTGAAGCAGCATTACTCGGTGGAAAATCAAATGCCACCATCAATATAGTTTTAGACATGTTCACCTGCTATTTTTGCAATTGACAAAGCAAAGCTCGAAAGTCTTTTACGATATGGCATAAAACGAGGTATTGCAAAATGATTTGTTGCATAATAGCCCCCTCCATCATTAGTAGAAAAGCCAGCTTTTAGGCCCAATTCACTTGCTATATCACAATGAACTTGCGTGAAGTCTTGGCCAAAGTCACCATTTGGAAACGCAATAAAATCGATTTTTTTCCCTACTGTATTCTCAAGTATACATTTGTTTGTGCTAAGTTCTTGTTTAACGGATTCTTCATCCTCACCACTAACAATCGTATGATTGTGTGTGTGTAAGCCCAGGCTATAACCCTGCTCAACAAGGGCCCTCAATTGAATGTCATTCATCATATTTCTCTTGTAACTTATAGGACCTAATTCTGACTGTAATATTGATATAAGCTTGGTTCGCTCGTCATGACTATTATACTTTATAGCACAAGTAATATTTAAGTAGGCTTCTACTTTTTGACTTTTTGTAGAAATATCTAACCCCTTACCTGTATAAATAGATGAGATAGTTTTCTTTTCCGTCGACTTAATTAATTGTTCGACTTTATCGTTCCATAATACCCCAGACTCGATACCACTGGTTGCTACAAAAAATGTCGCCGGACAATCATATTTTTTAAGAATAGGGAGAGCAACATCATAGTTATCTCTATATCCATCATCGAAAGTTATGACAAGTGCTCTAGGGGGGAGTTGTTTGGCTTTTATCTTATGTACTGCTTCTTCTAAAGAAAGTATCTGAAAATTATTTGAAAGGTATTCAACTAATTTGTCGAATTTTTTTTCATCTATATCATCCGGATAATAATCATTGGGAGTCTTAAATACGTGGTGAAAGTATAAAATTGCTAAAGGATACTCGCCCCTAAAAAATTTTAAAATCTTGTAATAAAAAAACAATACGAGCTTTACCACTCTCTATATCTCCATTAAATTCCAACGAATAACACTCAAACTATACAAAAAGATAATTATGTTCATATCAACGTTTATTAACATAAAGTATTTACTAAATAATGCTTATGTGTTTGGTTGATCATTTTATATAAAATAATAGAACGTTTGCAAAATTTAAAAACAGCTCATATACACTTTATTATTTTTCTTTTGTACGGTCAAAACCTAGAGTCTCTTGAACAATGTAAAGAGGTCGTTGTTTCACCTCTATGAATATACGCGCAATATACTCACCGATAATCCCTAAACACATTAAAATTAAACCGCCTAAAAATAAAGTTACAACCATCAAAGAAGCATAACCTGGTGTATCAACCCCATAAATGATCGTTCTAAAGATTAAGTAAATGCCATATATAAAGGTAAGTAAAGATATAGTGGCCCCTAGGTATGACCAAATTTTTAACGGTAAAGAAGTAAATGATATTATGCCTTCCAATGCAAGTTTATAGAGCTGTATGTAATTCCATTTAGTGGTTCCAGCAGCCCTTTCCGGTCGAGAATATTCAAGTGTTGTTTGCTTAAAACCGAGAGAAGCAAATAAACCTTTCATGAATCTAGTTTTTTCGCGATAAACCTTTAAACTATCGACCACTTTTCTATCCATCAATCGAAAGTCGCCAACATTACTTGGAATTGAAACATCTGATATTTTATCAATTAATTTGTAAAAAATACTCGAAGTTACCCTTTTCATTTTTGAATCAGACTGCCTATCAACACGCTTCGCTAAAACCATATCGAAGCCCTTTTTCCATTCAGTAATCATTTTTTCAATTAATTCAGGTGGATCTTGTAGATCACAATCTATTGGTATTGCCGCATCTCCTAAGCAATAATCTAAACCCGCCGTAAGGGCGATTTCTTTTCCATAATTCCTTGATAAATTGATAACTTTTATTTGTGGGGTTTTATCCGCATGCTCTTTTAAAATAGCGAGTGTACCATCGGAACTTCCGTCATTAATGCAAACAATCTCATATTCAGCATCAATATGTGAAAATGCCAATGCAATAGCGTCAAAAAATAAATTAATAACTTCTTCTTCATTGTACATGGGAGCAATTAGTGAAATAAGGGGTAATTTAGAAGATGACAAAGGAACTATTCCATAGCAGTTGTGAATTGAGTAGTACACTAAATCTAAAACTTATTAATGTCCACAGTGTTTTTCATTTTATTACAATAGTGTAAACTCACCGAATGGTAAAAGTATTTGCGCAAAAAACAAGTGATTAGATTGAAACAAAATAAAAGTAAGTTCCTAGAGGTTATAATTAAATTTGCTAGTGTTGGACTAATAGCAACATTAATCCACGCGGCCATTTTTTGGATTTTCTTAGAGTTAGCTATAACCCCCCCTCAAACAGCTAACCTTATAGCATTTTTGTGTGCTTTTTTATTTTCATATTGGGGGCAAACAAATATTACTTTCTCGACTAGTTTACAAGATAACAAACTTGCTATTTTTACCAAGTTTTCTATTACGGCTACCTTTGGATATGTCTTAAATTCCGCATGGGTATTTATAACTCAAGAAACTCTTGTCATTAACCCACAATGGGCCGTAATTGGGATTGGGCTTATCACACCAATCATTACATTTATCTTCTTATCAAATTGGGTTTATAAGGATAAAATTTAACATGGATTTTTTATTGAAAAACTTTCAACATGAACTTTCTTTTATGAAAATAGAAAAAGAGGATCATAAACGTTTCTGGCTGATGTTAACCATTTGTTTACTTTGGGCTTATCCCGTTTTTCATGCGAATATCTTTCACCAGGATGATATATACCGAGCACTAACCGGTAACTATGATTGGTATGGATTAGGGCGTCCTTTAGCTGCTGAATTCTCTCGTGTTTTTTCCGCTAGTGGTCTAGTACTATTAGATGTTGCACCTTTAACACAAATCTTGGCGACATCTTTATTAGCTTACTCCTCTTACCTTGTATATAAATATTTTAAAACCAATTATGAGGTAGATACATTATTTGCATCTCTCATCATATTTTTGAACCCTTATTTTCTATATAACTTATATTATAGATTTGACTCGATTGGCATGGCGGCGGGCGTACTATTTGCAACACTAGCTTTTGTGACGTTTGCAAAAAGAAAAAGAAATATACTTCTCTCGAGCGGATTGATTTTTGCCGCTTTAGCCTGTTATCAACCAATAGCTAATCTATTTATAGGATTGGTTTCGGTTGAGCTTCTCATTCAATCGAAACGTGTTAATTGGCGATCTGTCAGTGGTTATCTAGCACAACGATGTTTTATTTTTATTATTGGTTATATTTTCTATTATTTAACGATTGGTTTGATTGTTAGCAGTAGAACAACAAGAACATCATTAGTAACATTAGATTTATCAGGCTTACAAAATATATTAATTAACATAACTGAATTTTTTTACTTTTCAACAAAGATACTAATGTCACCTAGCTCTGCAATATCCGCAGTTATAATAATTTTTATAGGTAGTTTATACTCTAGAAAAAGATTAGCTCATATTATAAAAATCATACCTTTTGTCATAATCTCTTTAATAACTTTAGTGATTTCATTTTCAGGCCCTTTATTTTTACTTGAATCGACTTTAATCCACTACCGAACATTGCCTTCGGCCTATATTATATTTTCACTTTTAGTCATATTTTTTAGCCTAAATAATAAAATATTAGATAAATTGGCTATTGTTCCTTTATTGGTCAGTATCTCATTTAGTTACCAGTTGGGGAATACCTACAAAAATCAAAGAGATTATGAACTTAATATCGTGAGAAATATTGTTTTTGAGGTAACTAAAGTATCTAAAACATTTGATCAAATCCTCGTAAGTGGTGAAATGCCAATTGCCCCAAATGCAAAAAACACATTAAATGAGAATGTATTGATTAGAGATATGGTAAAACCGGCTAAATCTTGGCAATTAGACGGATTATTAATATCTACAGGACTTAATGATTTACCTTTTTTGTGGGGGGGTGATAAAAGAGCTTTAGAAAGAAAATATATCTCACAAATATGTGCTGATCCCAAAATAATTTTCGATTCGTCAGCCTTTCAGATAATTGAATCCCAGAAAGTATTGTTGGTACTTGTTGAAGAAAAAATACATAACTATTGTATCAATTAAAATTACATAATTAATCATACTTACTTATAGATTGATCTTAAATATTTTAAGGAAGGCTTCTCAACAATTTTATTGATATAATGAGCCAAAAATAATGAAAATAAAATTGCAAAAATTATTGCTAGGTAAGGATTATATTGATAATAATAGGCTTTATTTATTATCGTATACCCTATGTTTTGATGTATTAAATATAGAGAATATGAAATAGAGCCTAGGTACAGCAAGTATTTATTGCTAAAAACTGTAAGTTTCTCTTTGATAATGAAGAAGAATACAATATAAAAAACGGACAAACCAACAGCTGTTTGAATTGAATTCTCAATATATATCGCGATTAAAGTGAATATAAAAAGGACTTTAGTATGCATGGTGTGTGAACCTTGTTTGAATTTGTAAAAACAAACTCCCGCAGCGAATAATTCGATATACTGTAATAAAAAGAATTTCTTCGCCACATTGTTCACATCAATATTTAGGAAAGGCGCTGTAAGTATTGCGCCAATTATCACCCAGATAACTAATATCATTTCAATTTTTTTGATAAAACCAAAGCTAAAAATCATTAAAACCCAAAAATAAAAGGCTAATTCTAACGTTAAGGTCCAATAAGCGCCATCTACATGCTTGAATCCAAAATACTCGTGTACCATTGTTAAATTGGCAAAAAATGTCAGAATATCAACTTCCTGTTTAGTATTACCTACAATTGTAACGAATAAGAATGTTATCAACACCGCGCACCAAAACGTGGGATATAATCTAGTAAACCTTGACCAAATGAATTGAAATGGCGAGTTCACGCTTGATATTGTCCAATAAATAACAAAACCACTGATCATAAAGAACAAGTGAACACCATAAAATCCATAACTGAACAGCTCATAAACAGTAAAGGAATGCCCATAAACCCTGTTGTAATGATATACAAAATGATACAACACTACTCCAAACGCCGCTAACCCCCGAAGGCCATCTAATTCCTTAACTCTGTTAACGTTCATTTATACACCTTTAGACATTTTTTAGCACACCAATCCCATGTGTACTTTTTAAAATTAGTCGCTTGCTTTTTACGGTCATAGCCACTGGAAAGAACTTTAATCAATTTAATAGCTAATTCCTCTTTATCTTCATTGCCCACACAAAAGCCCAAATCATCTTCACTTGCCATGATTTCAGGTACACTACCAACGCTGGTCGCTACTGCAGGTGTACCACATGCTAAAGCTTCAGTTAATACATTTGGACTACCTTCACCACGACTTGACAAGCAAAAAACATCTGCTGCGTTATACCAAGTTATTAATTCACTATTATCAACGGTACCAACAAATACTACGTGCATTTGTAATTGTTGCTCTACAATAAATTGATTCAACTCTTTACGGTAGTCTCCTTCAGGCCCTTGTGCACCTAATACATAGAACTTTGTGTTTTCTAACCCTGTGGTTGCCAATATTTTCTGTAGGCCTTTAATCACCAAATCAAAACCTTTACGGTGAATAAGTGCTCCAACACCTAATATGATTTTATCATTTTTCGGAAGGGCTAATTTTGTACGACATTCAATTAGATCTAGATGGTTGAATTTTTCAGTATCTACTCCATTTCTAATCACAAATGTTCTTGCCGCTGTATTTGACAAGTCGTCTGCCTTTTGGGCCATTTCTTCACTAAGAGATATCACTTTATCGGCTTTTTTTAGAAAGTAGGCAACAATCTGCTTTCTTAAACCTGAATCTTGTAGATGGAATGCCTCCATACCACGCAAGGTTACATGAAAAGGTTTATTAATTTTTCGTGATATCCAATAACCACAAGGTAAATCAGGGAATGTCCAATGCAGATCAATTAAGTCAAAATCATAACCTATTTCGTCTAGCACCTTTTGTACTGCTCGACGGTAAGTTAGCGTCTCTATAGATTTAAAGTGTCCTGGAATAGAAAAAAATCGAGGGTGATGAACGTTAATACCTTCTATTTTTTCTAACTTAGGAATGCTTTGTAGATGTTTAAATTTACTAATTTTTCGATGAAAAACTGAATCTGCAATAGGATTAATAACGGTTATATTGGCATATTGGCTCATCGCCTTTAAACGATTTAAAACAAATATGCCATGATTAGGCTGCTTACAATTAGGGAATAAATAACTAATGGCTAATATATTAAGTTTTTTGATATTATTACCTTTTACCTTCGAATATTTTTACGTTCTTTTCTAAAAATATTTTTTTATATAAATATTTGGATCCAAAGTCAGATAAATGGTTAAAATCACTGTAGATAAAGTGGTTATCTATCGTTGACTTACAGGTTCCATCCTTACATATTGTATTCTGAAAATCATATATAGTGACATTCGGTACTGCTAACATTTTGTCTAAGAATCGATTAAGAGACTCTCGTCTTTTATTAACTTCTTCAACAGGCCTTACACATGTATTTTGTTCTGGGTACCCAAAAAACAAGTTCTTTAGCTGGCATTGACTGGCATTATTATCAAAATTTGGCACTGCGTTTAATATTATTATATTCAGGCCCCTGTCAGAAAGTTGTGCAATTTGTTTTTCCAAATTTTCGTAAAATGCACGGTGAGAGTTATTGACACTTCTTTCCATATTTTTATCGTCAGCAATGCTATCATTAAGCGGATAATTCACCCAGTTTGCAGCCAAGACAACGGCATCAAATGTTTTTGTATTCTGTAGCATGTCCATTACTCGAATATTATGTTTATAACATGTATTTGAATAGGACCTATTTATTCTGTAAATACCACTAATCGGCGGACAACCAGGAAAAGACATTTTATATATGTCTACGTCTTCATACTGAACGGCCTCTTCGAAAAAACCTTTAAAGTGATTTGCATGTGAATCTCCCCAAAGCAATACCTGCATTTCTGCTTTCTTGGGTGATTTAATATAACATTCATCTTCCAACTCTAAAGTATGCCTTTCTTTTGAACAACCATGTTCACGTGAATATGTTTCTTCTACCATTTTAATTTCAGATTCAGAGAATCGGCTAGTTACTCCCTGACTTAAATTGATGTAAATAATAACTATTGAAAAGATCAAAGCAGGTAAAGCAAATAAAACAGTAAATGACTGCTTAAAACCCATTTTCGAAGATATGAATTTTTTCTCGATTGTGTAACGTGTTAAATAACTGAGTAAGAGCATTACAACGAATAGCACACCTAATTGAGTATAATTTAAATTCGTATAATAGTATTTTGCAAAAGCAAGTATTGGCCAATGCCACATGTATAAAGAATAAGACACCAATCCTATACTTACAGCTATTTTCATCTCTAATGCTTTTACAACTAATGTATTTGACTTACCTGACACTATTATCAATGCAGCTCCTAGGCAAGGAAAAATAGCGATTATCCCAGGAAAAGAATCCTGCTTGTCGATTACGATAAGAGACAACAGTATTAATATCGCTCCTAAATATGAACACACTTTTGAGTCACTAAACCTAACACCTGCATAAATTGCTGTTATCGCGCCAATTCCTAATTCGAACGCCCTTGTAAATATTGAATAATAGGCAAATACCGGTTCATATTTAGATAAAAAATATGAGAATAATATAGAAATAATAACGAATGATAATATTAGTGCATGCTTTAAATACTCTCGTTTAAACTTATAAATAATCATCAGCACTAATGGCCAAAACACATAGAATTGCTCTTCTACAGATAAAGACCATGTATGAACAAGAGGCTTTAACTCAATAGCGCTACTAAAATAACCACTTGTTTTCCAGAAGTAAAAATTTGAATAAAAAAATGTGCTCGATAATAATGAGTTTGCAAATTCAATTAAGTCTTTTGGAAAAAAGAGTAACCACGCAAACAACAACGAAGTAGACGAAACAAGGAAGTAGACAGGCAAAATTCTTTTAATACGCCGACAATAGAAGTCTTTAATACTAAAGTTATTGTCGCCTATAGATTTAGTAATGATTTTTGTAATCAAATAACCCGAAATTACGAAAAAAATATCAACGCCTACAAAACCACCAGCAAGCCAACTATTATTCAAATGATAAATAACAACTGACAGTACTGCGGTAGCTCGTAGTCCATCGATATGTGGTTGATAAGTAAACTTTGACACTATATTAATATCTCACTATGTATTATTTTTCAGCCATTCTTCTAAAACAACCAACTGCCAAAGTGTTTTATGGTGATCAAATTTATCATTATTATGCTCTTGAATAAGTTGTTCAATACGCGTTTTTTTAAAAAACTGAAGTAACTTAGTTTCTGGCGATAACAATAAATTCTCAGCATACGATCTTAATTCATTTTGAAACATTAGTTTTAGCGGCGTTGGGAACCCCATCTTTTTACGGTATATAATATCGTTAGGTAAAATACCTTCCATCATTTTCTTTAATGGGTATTTGCCTTCACCTTTCTTAATTTTATGTTTACTTGGTATGGTCGCAGCAAACTCAACTAAACGATAATCCAAAAACGGTACACGTAGCTCAAGAGACGCCGCCATACTCATACGATCAGCTTTTATTAACAAATCGTCAACCAACCAAGTTTTTGTATCAAAATAGAGCATTTTACTTAAAGCGTCTTCGTTTTTGGTTTTATCAAAAAGGCTTTTAGTATATTCGCGACTCGACACTTGGTTTTCTAATTCAATCTCTGCTTTAAATTCTGGCTTGTACAGTGCTTCTTTTTCATGGTCTGGGTAAGTAGACATACCTTTATAACGTTTTTCTATAGGTAATGTTGCCATGGTTAGATACTTAGACACTTTGTGGCTTTTACCAAATACTTTATTGGCAATACCTGCAAAAAAATTACTGCCTGTTTGGCCAACAACCGCACGATATTTATCTAATACATTCATATACTGATATAAATCGTAACCCGCAAAAATTTCGTCTGAGCCTTCGCCAGATAACGCCACGGTTACTTTTTCTTTTGCTAATTTAGCGACAAAGAACAAAGAAATCGCTGCAGCTTCGGTAACAGGTTCGTCCATTAATGAAATATACTCAGGTATAAATTCTTTGAACTGCGCAGGGGTTATTTTAATTTCGTGGTGATCCGTTTTAAATTTATCGGCGATAATTTGTGCATAAGGAGTTTCGTCAAAACCTTTGCCAAAATCATAACCTATCGAAAATGTTTTTAATGGTTCATCTACTCGATCCGCAAGCAAGCCGACAACGGCACTAGAATCAATACCTCCACTTAAAAATATACCAAGAGGTACATCACTACGTAAACGTAAATCAATGGCACTTTCTAAAAGCTTTTTACTGCCATCTACATAATAATCAAAACCTTTATCTTGATTATTACTATTGTTAAATTTAAGATCCCAATATTGAGTAATCGTTAACTCTTGCTTCTTTGCTAAATTGCACTTAAGTACAGCATAATGCCCTGGCATCAAACGTTTAATACCTTGATGTAATGTATTTTCGCCGGGGATATAACCAAAGCTCATATAACTATCGATCAACTGTACGTTAAGGGCAGGTTTTTCATCTAAGCCTTTTAAAATAGCTTTAGTTTCAGATGCAAAAATAAATTCATCAGTATTTTGAAAATAATAAAGGGGCTTTATACCCAAACGATCACGTGCGAGGAATAATTCTTTTTTATTACCATCCCAAATAGCGATGGCAAACATACCATTAAAATGTTGTAAACAATCTACACCGTATTCTATATATGCCTTTAACACTACTTCAGTATCAGAGCCCGTTTCAAAGGTATAACCTTTTCCCTCTAATGTAGCCCGAACTTCAAGGTAATTATAAACTTCACCGTTATACGAGATAGTGCAATTATGAAAGGTTTCCTCTCTAGGTTGGTGTCCTGCGGGGCTAGGGTCAAGGATACTTAAACGAAGATGCGCTAGCCCTATTTTTTCTTCATCATCAAACCAAAGACCATTACTGTCTGGCCCTCGGTAATGCATACTATCCCGCATACACTCCAGCTTTGATAATTGAGTAAAGCGACCAGTGCCTTTAATCCCTACGATGCCACACATTTTTATAAATTTCCTATTTAAAAATTCGTCAATAATAGCTAATATAAATCTAATTATATAGTATTAGATAACTATATAATTAGATTTATATTCAGTTTACCTTTATATTCTCACGACTTGCATTTTTAAAACATAAATAGGGTTTTTGTTATGAGTTTCAATCAAGACTGTTCAGACATTACCGTAATAATACCTACAACAGCAGAAAAATCCCGGAAAGATACTCTCTTGCTAGCAATAGAAAGTTTAGTTAATCAGATAGAAGTTACTCCAAATATATTAATCGTCATTAACGGTGTCCTTTACGATCCGGACTTAAAAATAAAGTTAGAAAACACTTCTTACCTGAAGGTCCTGTATCAAATAACTGGCAGTGCTCCGAAAGCGTGTGCTTTTGGCCGTAAGCAGATAACCTCTAAATTCTTTTGTTTTCTTGATGATGATGATTATTTGCTACCTGATGCCATTAAAGCACGTATAGATATTTTTAAAGAAAACGAAAGTATCGATGTGGTAATTAGTAACGGTTTACGAAAGCTCCCTAACAAACCCGTAACTCCAATTTTCCAAGAAGGGATGATTCAAGCGAGGAAAGACCCTTTAAAATGTCTGTTTACAAAGAAATCCAACTGGATGGCTAGTTGCGCTGCTACATTTAGAACAGCAACTATATCTAGTTCTTTTTTTGACTCTCACACTGAATTTTACGAATGGACATATCTCGCAATCCGTATTTCTTTAAAAATGAAACTTTTTTTTATAGATGAGCCCGGTTATGTTATTAACGCTACATCAAACTCTTTATCTACCACACCTGCTTTTCTAATTGGTCAAATAGAGTTTCATAAAGCCGTTTCATCTTTAGATCTTCCGAAAGAGATAAGGAAACGTTCGATAATTCGGTGGGTAGATTCTTGGCATAGTTTATCTGAGCATTATAGAAGAAATGGAAACTATCTATTAGCCTGGAAAGCTCACTTTCATTCGTTATCAACTATTTCAGGTTTCATAAAATATATCCTTCACAGCAGGAAATTATTGGTTAACAATAAAAAGTAAATTATTTTTGCTTATTTTTATACGTTTCCAGCGATCAGGTTACCAATTTTAATTGAAGCCATTCCTTAACAAATCGACTTGATGTTTGTTCAACATACTTATGTAATATACCTGCAATAACTATAATGACGACTAATCCAAACCCAATACTTATTAATGCATTTTGAGAATAGGTATACATGAAATCTATTAATACATAGCCAATTTCTTGATGAATTAAATATAAAGAATATGAAATGCTTCCTAAGTACAAAAGTGCCTTATTGTTTAAAAAATCAAGCTTTCCATAAATAACACAAATGAAGGTGCCAAAAAACACAGTTACACATGTCGATGATAAAACATTAATCCTCGCTTCATTAGTAAAGATCAATAGCCATTGTGTTAATAATAGCCCCAAAACTCCTAATACTATATGAATCTCAACACGACGCTTCTCTGTTCTGGCTACCCACATTTTATGGAATAAAAATCCAGCAATAAATAAATGAAAGTGAGGAAACATAAATAAAATCCTTAATTTGAACGGAATTTCAATTCCTACCTGCCACCAATAAAAAAGTGCAATCGCCCCCACTCCAAGTAACAAGTAACCAAACATTAGTGGAGTTGATATTTTATTGTTAGAGTACTTAAAAATAACAGCTATTAAAAAGTAAAAAACTAATTCATATAAAAGGGTCCAGTATGATCCATCTACATTATCAACACCAAATAAAGTTGGCATCATGGTCAAATTAACAAGATATTGATATATATTCCCACTTCCTGAAGCCCATAAAATAACAAGAGATGTAATAGTCATAGATACCCAAAAAGTTGGGAATAATCGTGAAAAACGCGATATCAGAAATTGAGTAACATTATCGCAACGTGATAAGGACATAGTAATAACGAAACCACTAATAATAAAAAACAACTCAACGCCATACCTTCCTACATTTTCATGAGGTAAAGGAAATAAGATTTGTAATTCTACATATTGATAACGTTGACTAAATAAACTGGTAAAATGGTAAAGTACTACACCTAGAGCCGCAATACCTCTAAGTGCATCTAATACCTGTAAACGAGATTTACTTTTGGTCACTAGTTATAACCGAATTAAACACATTTGTAAGAGATAATTTATTGCACTCTTCTTTGAGGTCAAAATTATATGACAAATCTTTTGATAGATCTCGCTGTGCATTGTTAGGTGATTGCGCAATATAATTTTTTCGTCGAATACGCGTACAGTGACCTTCATCTAAATACTTTTCATCAATAAAAGTTATAATTGATGATTCAGGTTTATGGTTCTTGGCCCAGTATTTTATGCCACTACCATGGTCATAATAAAGTCTAGATTTCTTCTTAAATTCACTCTCTGGAGAATTAGGGTGACATGCAACGTGGCCAAACCAACCAGAGCCTACTTCATATTGATGACGACTAGCTGCAGCAGTTGTACAGCCAGCTAATTCCCAATAACGGTCTACTTGCTTAAGAATTTTCATTTTTAGACTACGTGCAGGGTTTGTAACTGCCATATCTCCATCAACCAAAGCATCAAACATTTGAGACATAAATTGCACTTTATGTTCTCTTACTAAGAGATCTGAATGCCAAAAAGCAAGTTTCTTTGCAAATAAAAAAGCAAACTCTACAGGAAACAACATATGCACCATGGGCAAATTAAGCCCCTGATTAAAATCCACATAAACCGACTCCTTTAATAGCTTGGCTTTCTCTGCTCTAGGATCCCCTCCAACCAAAGGTGTCCACCCTGCATTGGCTACTAGTTTTTGTTGAATTAAACACCAATCTGGGTCAACGTTCCAACACAACCAAAGCTTATCCGAACCTTCCAGCTGATTTTTCCAATTTTCTGCAGCACGAAATACGGTATCCATTTCAAGAGAAAAATGATTCCAATGCCCTTTACCTGTTCTAAAAAGTGCGTCTTGATTGTCTACATCTGTTTGCATTATAAACCTCTCTCATTATTAACTAGATTTAATTTTTGCATTATTAGTTTTTCTATTCCCTTTGGTTGACCTGCGACCAACCAGAGGAGAATAATAACTGCAGCATAAATCCCTCCTCCTAGTAAAACAAGTGTTAGTAGCTGTAGGCTAGCTAACATATCAATTTCTTGTAAATATGTTTTGGTAAAATAGACTACCATTAACATTACAATAGAACCGACTAATGGCCTATATATCGCTTTTAAAAGTCGCTTCGATTTAACAGGTAAGTATTTTTTTAATAGGTAATAAGAAAATAACATATTTAGTGATGCACTCAACATTATCGCCAATGCAGGTGAACTAATATCATTTTCATCTAGGAGTATTAATAATAGCAATAACAACAATAAGAACCGAACACCACTTACCAATGTTGTTATATAAGGCTTACCTATAGCCATTAGTACATAGCCATTGTTTGTTACCAATGATGTAAAAAATCCTCCTATGGCAATATATTTAATAATTCCTATCGTTTCCATCCATTTTTCGCCTAATACTACAGGCACAAAAACTTCAGCAACCGAAAATAGCCCTAAACAGATTGGTAATGAGAGAAAGGTAATCATAGCTATCGTTTGATAGTAAAGTTCAACCAGTTTATCTGGTGAATTTTTCTCTTTAGAATACGCAGGGAAAGCAGCTTTATTAATAGGAGCCGCAACTTCGGATACAGGTATATTCGCCATTTCTAAGCTTATTGAATATAAGCCAGCGGCTTTAGTTGATATTACTTTACCTACAATTAAATCTAGTGCTCGATTATTTAAATAATAAAAGAGATTATTGATCATTAACCATTTTGAGTAATGAAAAAGCGCCCCTCCTCCTTTTAGCCTAAAACTTGCTCTATATGGGAAAACATAGTAGCTATATGCGATATTAAGCAGGCTTAACGCCAACATGCCATAAACTAAAGCCCAATATGTTTCTAAATACCACGCTAAAAACAAAGTTATAAAAAAGCTGATCAATTTTGGAATTACTTGTAATTTTAACTCCTTCATAAAATCCATGTTTCGTTGAAAATCGATGATTTTCACATTTTTTATGCCTTGTAAAAAAAACATTAACGAAATCACTGACAATACATCAACTAAACGCTGATCATTAAAAAAATCACTTAAAGCGCTTGCGCTCATTATCAATGTAATTGCTGCTATCAGCCCAAATATAAAATTGTATGTAAAAACTACATCATAATCTTCTTTTTTAGGGTGACTCTTCTGAATTAATGCAGAGCTAAACCCAAAACGCCCAAATAGTTCAATAAATGCATAGATTGACATTGCAATTGCTACTACACCAAAGTCTGAAGGGAGAAGTAACCTAACTAAGATCAAGGAGCTTACGAGCCCTAAACTCTTTACGAGAATTCGGGTTAACAACATTAACCCGGCACTTTTTGATAATTTGGAAGATAAGTCTGTCATGTGAATTTTACTTTTCGTACCCATAAATTAATTATTAAAAACAAAATTTCACCTGATACTCTTTTTTACACTAGTACTATTTATTTGTTTTTTTTGTTTAACCTTTCTATGCACAATACTAACGTCACTAAAATATAAATTAAATCGTAATAAGCTAAACTCAATAAACCGCCTGACACACTAAAAACTAAAATGGATACGCTAAGTGCATTTGCGAGATTTTGAATCCATTCCTCATTTGCATTTCGAGCTAATTTTTTAGCTTTCAAATACGCGACACTTAATATAATTAAAAATAAAAACAAACCTAAAAAGCCCGCATCTCCAAGCACTTGAAAATAAATACTGTGTGCGGCTTTAGGTACATCGATCGGCGTGTTTATTGTAGGGATGAAATCAAAATCTCTTATATCTGAATAGTACAGTCGCCAAACATGACCATGTTGAATAGAGTCTTGCCCTGTACCAAGTATAGGGTTGTCCATAGCTGCAATCGTTGCTATTTTCCAAGCTGTTACCCTTCCTGAAAATGATTTGTCATCCACAGCTGATTCGATACTGTCCATCCTTTGGCTCCATTTATCAGATGCAATATTAATTGCAACAAGACCAAAAATCAGACTAAAAGTTAGCAAGAGTGTTTTATGGTTAGATTTCCAAAAATTTTGCCAAAATACTACCAATAACCCAACAAACCCACCTCTAGAGAATGAACCAATTACGGAAATGATAGAAAAACCAGTCAGAGTAATGAAAGACAATTTGGTATATTTTCCTTTTACCATAGGGATCATATAGAGAAAAAGAGGTATAACCATTAATATTGATAAAGCAAAGAGGTTATTGTCTGTCATCATTGAATGAGCGATTCCCCTCACCTTATATCCCCCTCCGGTCACTAAGAACTTGGCCCCTTCAACAAAAATATTAAACCCTATCCCTAGCAGCATAGCCACAACAAAAGCGTTAATTCTAACCTTAGTCGTAAGCATTATTAACATTAAGAAGCACATTAGAATTGCTTTGAAGAAATCACTCCAAACATACCAAGAAATTGCAGCATCTCCTATTGAACCAATGTTACTTATCGCTGTTTGAAATAAAAAAATAACCATTACGAAAAACAATCCTGATGAAGGAGTTCCTCGAAACTTATCCTTTTTAAGTAACATCATAAAAATAGTGATAAAAGCAACAATATAGATATAACGGATATCGCCAGCAATCCCAAATAAGTTTCCTTTGGGTACTGATAAAATAAACCAAACCCAAGTACACAACCCAGTAAATGGGCTTCTAAAAATTAAAACTAAAAATGGAATGAAAAATAAAATGAAAGTGATATCACGCATTGGTTTAAACCGTTATTTGTAGTTAATCTTTGTCAACAGCGTTCTGTTCGTCTATGTCTAATTTGCTAGCGACATCTAAAGAGTAAATTGTGTACGCTGCACTTATTAATAAAAATAGTATGCTCATATTATTTCCCTCTTATTTCAATTATTTTTTTAGCGTTTTCTTGCCAAATAAATTGTTTTTCAACAACACTATTCTTTACTGCACTCCGCAACACATTCATGCGATGTATATTTTCAATTGTACACACGAGTTGTTCTATAAAAGATGCTTGGTTACCTTTTTCAAAAAACAACGCGGTTTTATCTGAGAGTATTTCTCGTATGTTAGGGCAATCAGGTGCAATAATTACGCTGGCTACTGCCATATATTCAAACATTTTAAGGGGTGAGGCATACGCGGTAACATCTGGCTGTAATGCAATATCGAACTGCTGAACATAGTCCAATACTTTATCACGAGTTACTAGGCCCGCGAATTCAATTTTATCGGCTATGTCTAATTCTTTCGCTAAAGCTTTTAATTCCGGTAATATGTCACCGTCTCCCACACATATGAGTTTAAGTGGTAAGTTTTTATGTCTTGCTATAGCTCTTATCGCATTATCCATGCCATGCCATGGGTGAATGAATCCCGTAAAACCAATAACAATTTCTTTTTTATTACTGTCTATCGGTTTTACAAGCATTTCGTCAATAAAGGTTTGGTTTACGCCATTATGAATCACTGTGATGTTTTTTTCTTTCACGCCCACTTTTCTTAAATGTCCTGCTAAAACATCACTTACGGGTAACGTATGTGTTGCGTTTTTCCAGGTGTAGTTTTCTATCCATTTGGCAAATTTAACCAATGATAAGCCACTATAAGTTTTACGTTCGTATACCAAAGGTGCATTAACTTCTAATATTAAAGGTATATTAAAAAGTTTACTCGCCCAAATACCTGCCGGTTGGTATAGATTGTAACGTTCGTAAATAAATTCAGGCTTGAACTGTTTTATAGCTATAACGAGTTTTATGAAAATCCATAAACTATAAGAGAGCTCTAATAATTCGTATAAAGCTCTGGGGAGTAATTTTTTTAGCTTGGTTACAAAACCACCGTCGTGACCAAATTCGCTGTTTTCGTTTAATGAAGGCGCTACAAACTTCAATTCGTGCCCTTGTTCAATAAAAGCGTTGGTTAGTTCTTCTACGTGTACGAATTGGCCGTCTTTTGAGGCAATTCGGTGATGATAAAGTATTTTCATTATTTATTTGTACCTATACATTTTTTGTCGTGTTCATTGTTATTATTTATTTAAATGCTGTTGTTGATGGTTGAACAATTTTATTTTTATTTTCCAACCTAAAGCACTACTAGAAGGTATTACTAATTTACCTTCAGCTCTTTGCCTAAAAATGAAGCTAATATAAGTAGTGCCCAAATTAACACGCCATTATTAATGGTTCGGTCTTGATGCGCCACAATAATTGCCTTTAACTCACTTATATTAAAAATATTTTGTGAGACTAATGCTGTTGTTAATATTCTTTTTTCTAAAGCCGCTTGGGGTATTTGTCTTATCCATTCGTCTAATGGAGAACTAAAGCCCATTTTTTTTCTTTCTAGTACAAACTTAGGCACTAAGCCTTTTAATGAGTTTGCTAATACCTGTTTTACTTTTTGTCTTTTTAGGTTAAGTTTTTCATTTAACCCTAAGCCCCACTCTACCAACTTATAATCTAAAAATGGTACTCTAACTTCTAAAGAACAGGCCATACTCGCTCTGTCTACCTTAGTTAAAATATCACCCGGTAAGTATGTTTTAAAATCAATGTACTGTACTTGCTTTATTGGACTTAAGGTATTTACTTCGTTTGCTAATAATTTAAATTCATTTAATGCAGTGTAACCCGCCAATTTATTTGTAAATTGATACGAGTATAATTTGTTTAATGTGTCGCTATCAGACAAAGACATGGCGTTATAGAAGCTTGTAATAGGGTCACTTGTCAGTGCTTTAAAGGTAGATTTAGCTCTTAAAAACCGGGGGGCTTTATCAAATTTAGGATAATATCTAGCAAGTACATTAAATACGGGTTTTGTAAGCTTATTTACCAAAAGGGAACGAAGGTTCTCTTCAAAATTTAACATTTGATAATTGCGGTAACCAAAAAACAATTCATCGCTACCATCACCAGAAAGCGCAACCTTTACTTTTTCTCTAGTTACTTTGCTTAATATTAAGGTGGGTATAGCTGAGTTATCAGCAAAAGGTTCGTCATAAGTATCTACCACTAAATCAACAAGTGAAAGGTCGTTTACCGACACATTAGTCGTTGAATGCTTTGTTTTAAAATGTTTAGCTACTTTTTCAGCAAAAAAAGATTCATCAAACTTGGAAAGATCGAAACCAATTGAACTGGTTATAATTGGCTCAGCACTTAACTGACTCATAAAAGCAACAATGGCTGTAGAGTCTACCCCTCCAGAGAGAAAAGCCCCTAACGGAACATCAGCGGTCATTCGCTCTTGTATAACTTTGCTTAGCTGAGCGTGCACATCATCAATATTATAATTATTTGTGTTGCTACTTATATGGTCTTTTAAGTGCCAATAAGTTTCATTTATAAATATCTCAGGGGAGTTTTGATCTAAAAGAATATAATGCCCGGGTAGTAATTTATTTATCGCTAAGTAAATCGATTTTGGCTCTAAAACATAGCCAAGCGATAGGTAGTCTTCAATT
>Ga0209395_1001737_pt1 | contig 30090 bp, 22 predicted proteins | sample GOMGulsemesocosm_3_FD_184635 | JGI IMG/M metagenome (GOLD analysis project Ga0209395, IMG submission 184635) | Methane-oxidizing microbial communities from mesocosms in the Gulf of Mexico - GOM9D Gulf of Mexico (SPAdes) (version 2) | ecosystem: Environmental > Aquatic > Marine > Cold seeps... | reverse complement strand
AAGCCATAAACGATCACCCAAGAATTGGTATAAAGGCGCTAACTTTTTATAGACTGAAACTAAATCTGTTTTCCATACATTGCGACCATTAATAACACCGAGTGAAATAACCCAATTATGAGGTAAACGATCAATGATGCTAGCCACATCGCTTTGCTCAGCGATAGTATCAATATGCAGTCCGTCAAAATCTAAGCCCTTAATTAAATTAATGTGGTGATCAATTGAAGCAAAGTAACTTGTTAATAATATTTTCAGCTGACCTTTTTTAAGCAATTGGTAAGCTTGAGTAAAAGCTTGTTGCCACTCGTTATCTAACTCTACCCCTAGCACCGGCTCATCAAGTTGTAACCACTGCACGCCAGCATCAGATAGCTGGCTTAATACCGCTTGATAACGTATTAATAATGCGGGTAATAACGCTAATTTATCTTCATTAGCATTATTATTGTCACTTTCAATGACACTTAAATAAAGATAAGTAATTGGACCCAGTAATACCGCTTTACGATTATCAGTAATAGCTTGAGCTTCTTTAAACTGTGCAAGTAAATTGTCTGTATTTACCTGTGTATCTTCGGCTAATAGCGCCGCGCTTAGCTCTGGCACAATATAATGATAATTTGTATTAAACCACTTGGTCATATCACTGGCGGCACATTGACAACCTGATGGTGCTTGGCCTCGACCAATGCGAAACTCAAGGTCTAAAACATTTTGCTCTGCATTGTCCGTATGATTATGCGCATCTCCATTGTGACTAGTATGAGCATGCTGTTCATGAACGCCATGACTAGTGAAGCGTTCAGGAGCTAAGCCCAATAATAACGTGGTATTTAATACGTGATCGTAATGAGCAAAGTCGCCCACAGGTAATAATTCCACACCTGCCTCTTGCTGAATTTTCCAGTTGCTCTGACGACGATTTTTACACTCAGTTAAAAAATCAGCTTGTGATAAATCACCACGCCAATACTTTTCTAAAGAGAATTTTAGTTCGCGCTTTGCGCCTATACGTGGAAAACCTAAATTATGAATTTGCATGCCTGCTCCAATATGTTTATTTGATCTGCGAATAAAAAAGTAAGAACTCTGTTAACTGGCTAGCCTAAGGGCTGTTGATCTTTCGAATAACCCTGAAAGCTCAACAGACCCTCAGTTAATATTTATTTTTATATAAAAAACAAATAGACGTCTAGACGTTTGAATGGTTATAATCTAGAAAAGTAGCTTTTAAGACAAGCGCAAACAATTCAACAGGGAGTTGAAATAAATTCATTATGTTCGAAATTAAACACTTAAAAACACTAACAACACTCGCCCAAACAGGGAATATTCGTAAAGCTGCTGAGCAGTTGTTTAGTAGCCAATCTGCTTTGTCGCATCAAATTAAAGATTTAGAGCAAAGGTTGAATACCCCCTTATTTATCCGCAATACCTCTCCGGTTGAATTCACCGAAGCGGGTCGAATCTTACTCAAGTTAGGAGAGGATTTTTTACCTAAAATTAAAGCAGCTAACTTAGCATTAAAGTCACCATCATTAACGGTAAGCTCTTTAAAAATAGCGATTGCTTGCCATGCCTGTTTTCAGTGGTTATTGCCAGTAACGAGTCACTTTTCACAACAAAACAGTCAAATTGAGCTGGAATTTATTGATGAGTCATTTGACGTGTATAAATCAAATAAACACAGTGAAGAGCAAGTAGATATTCTTTTTACCGATGAAAAATTATCGGAAGAAAATATTATTTACCAAGAAATTGGGCAGTTTGAAGTGATGGCCGTCATATCTAATCAACAGTGGCTTAATCAGCTTAACCTTAATAAAACTACGCAATCATCAGAAAGAAAAGATGAAGATATTCTTTATTTACTGCCCGAGCATTTTAGCCAATTTACCTTGCTAACATACCCGCTACCGACCGATCAATTAGATATTTTCAAATTATTTTTAACACCTGCCAAATGTAAACCAAGTAAAATAAAACAAGTGACGAATAGCCATGTCATGTTACAAATGGTCTCAGCCAATATGGGCGTAGCGACTTTGCCTGATTGGCTAGTAACAAGCGCAACCAAACAATCGCTCTTTCATTGCATGCGTTTAGGCGAAAATGGTATTCATAAAAAACTTTATGCTCGTTATGATAAAAATAGTCGTCAATTAGCTATGATAGAAAAGCTCCTACCTGAAGCTATCAAAGAGTTTGCAAACCTATATATTAACGAACACTGAAAATAACAAATCAAATATTGAGGTCAGTCATGTGGTACCAAACTGAAATAACATTGCGGTCAAGAAATCGCGGCTTTCATTTAATAACCGATGAAATATTAAGGCAACTGCCTGAGCTAAATAAAATGAACTGTGGAATTCTTCATCTCTTTATAAAGCATAGCTCTGCTTCGATTACCTTAAATGAAAATGCTGATCCGACAGTACGTAGTGATATGGAAGCGCACTTTAATCACTTTGTACCTGAACGGGCTCCGTACTATCAACATACCTATGAAGGCGATGACGATATGCCAGCTCATATTAAAGCGAGTTTACTGGGAAATAATTTGAGCTTACCCATTACTCATGGGCAATTGAATATTGGTATTTGGCAGGGAATATATTTAGGTGAGCATAGAAACCATGCTAGTAGCCGCACGATTGTAGCTACCATCAATGGTGGTTAAGCCCTAGCCTAGAAAAATAAGTAAAACGATGAGCAATAACGAAATATATCAAGAAGATAAGTAATTGACAGTAAGTGATTGCCAAAGCTATGGTATTTCATAAAACATAGGCAGTATTCTAAAGACTAAGTTAATGTAGTTAGAGTCATATCGCTTAAAATGATAGAAAGTAAAATGGATTTTCATGACTATACAATTAATTAAAACGACTTCAGTACTTCTATTCTTTCTAATTTCCACACTAAAAGCAGAACCAGTAAAAGTAAAGTTAGCTGAGGTGATTGAGCATCAGTCAAAGTACCTAACGTTAAAAAACAAGCTAAAAGTTTACCTTATCTCAAATCCTAAAACTAAAGTTTCATCAGCATCTTTGAGTATGGTTTTAGGACAAGGCGATGCTCCTATCGATTATGAAGGCTTACCTCATGTACTAGAGCATGCTTTATTTTTAGGGAGTGAGAATTATCCACAGCAAGATGAATGGGACAAGTTTTTTAGACCTAGAGGTTGGTCTAATGGTTCTACTAGATCTGATGTTTCAAGGTACCATTTTCAAGTTGATTCAAAATCGTTCCAAAACGGTTTAGCACGTTTACATGATCTTATGTTCAACCCTTCTTTAACTGAAAGTGGCTTTAAAAAAGCTCTTCAAGATGTTGAAGATGAGTATCATGCTAAAAATAACTCATGGCGTAAACTGCTCTCTGTAATGAGATCTAGCATTAATCCTAAGCATTCATTAAGTACTTTTGGTACAGGGAATTATGACTCTTTTGGGAGATACACCAAGGATATGCATGAAGAGCTGCTAAAATTATATAATCGGTATTATCACCCTGAAAATATGACTTTGGTTGTTTATCACTCGGCCTCACTTACGAAATTAGAGAGAATGGTTAGATTTTCCTTTGATAAAGAGCCTACTCAATTTACCTACTTAAGAAGTACACCGCCGCCATTACTTCTATCATCACAACTTGGCAGTATTATTAAAGTGAATACTAACGGTGCCAAACCTTCATTAGATTTACGTTTTGAAATCCCGCCTAGAACCAGCAATATTAATTATATCCTTCCAGAATATCTATCAGAATACCTCTCAGGAACTGTAGCCAGAAGCCTCAGGTCTAATGGCTACATCAACAATTTATCAATAGCATTCCAAGGTGATATGTACACAGGAATACTTGATATCTATGTAGAGCTTACGCCTATGGGAAATGAAAACCATGTGGATGTTATTAAAAAAGTTTTAGCCCGTTTGAGCAATTTTCAATATGATATTAAAAATCTAGATAATCAGAAGAAATACTGCTTAGCCTTAACTGAAAATGATGCAGTAAGACTTCAGGAGATTGGTGACTGGTTGAGTGATATATCCGATCAAATGAAACGTTGGGATACAGATAAGTACGCAAAAATAAACTATTGCCCGACCAGTATATCTCATAAGTCTATTGCATTATTTACGAGTTATTTAACAAAGGAACATATGCAAACATTTCATGTAACAAATGAGAAAGTTATCGCTAATGAGCAGTCTAGGTTTTATAAAGTCCCATTTTCAAGTCACAAGTTAATCTTCTCTTCTGAATAAAGGAAAAGGACTTCCTAGCGATAATGGTTACTACATCGCTCAGTATTCGCAAAGCTTGTATTAGAGTGAATTGTGACGGGAATTCATTGTTTATGTTCGAGGAGGTTAAGCGCTGTATCCTCGACGAAAACACCACGAGGACTTCAATTTTATGGTTAATTTTCAGAGTCTAACTAACGTTAATAGTATTCAGCTTTAAGTTGCACTGTTCAAGTTAAAGGAAGAAGCGCGGAGTTGATGACTCTCAATGAGTACTTCTGACGTCTAAATTGGACAATACAACGACAAGCTGAACACCTATTCAGCTATTTGATTAGTCTTCTTCTAATACATGCGGCCCGGCGTAATTATCAAAGCGCGAGAACTGACCTTGGAAGGTCAATGGTACACGACCAATCGGACCGTTACGTTGTTTACCAATAATTATTTCTGCCATGCCTTTAAATTCACTATCATCGTGATAAACCTCATCACGATAAATAAACATGATTAAATCGGCATCCTGCTCTATTGAACCTGATTCACGTAAATCTGAGTTAATTGGACGTTTATCTGAACGTTGCTCCAAGCCACGGTTTAGCTGAGATAGAGCAACCACTGGAACTTGTAACTCTTTTGCTAAGGCTTTAAGTGAACGAGAAATTTCAGCAATCTCTAAAGTACGGTTATCAGAAAATTGTGGTGCACGCATTAATTGTAAGTAATCAATCATGATCATAGATATACCACCATGATCTCGGTGAATTCTACGTGCTCTTGAGCGTACTTCGGTTGGCGTTAAACCTGCAGCATCATCAATAAACATTTTACCTTTTTCCATGAGTAAACCCATGGTTGACGATAACCGTGCCCAATCTTCATCTTCTAATTGGCCGGTACGAATTTTAGTTTGATCGATTCGACCTAAGGATGCCAACATACGCATCATGATTTGATCTGAAGGCATCTCTAAACTGAAAATAAGCGCAGGATGCTCTTGAGTCATAGCGGCATGCTCAGCCAAGTTCATCGCAAAAGTCGTTTTACCCATCGATGGACGAGCGGCAACAATGATCAAATCAGATTTTTGCAAACCAGCAGTCATTTTATCTAAATCAGCATAACCACTTGGTACCCCTGTCACGCCGCCTGATGGCGATGAACAAAGCTTCTCAATACGATCAACCGTTTTTTCTAATACTGAGTTAAGGGTTTCAGGGCCTTCGGATTTATTGGCACGCTTTTCAGCGATGGCAAATACCTTGGTTTCAGCAAAATCGAGTAACTCGGCACTGGTACGCCCTTGTGTGTCGTAACCGGCTTCAGCTATTTCATTGGCAACACTGATCATTTCACGCGTTACCGCACGTTCACGAACAATATCAGCATAAGCGGTAATGTTCGCAGCACTTGGGGTGTTTTTCATCATCTCTGCGAGATAAACAAAACCACCTGCATCGTCAAGTTGTTGATCGTTTTCTAACGCTTCAGATAACGTGATTAAATCAACAGGTTCACCCAACTCAATTAAAGCGCCAATGGTTTCAAATATAAGACGATGTGAACGACTATAAAAATCAGCAGCAACTGCTCTTTCTGCAACCCTATCCCAGGTTTCATTATCGAGTAGCAAACCACCTAATACCGATTGCTCAGCTTCTAATGAGTGAGGGGGGACTTTTAATTCATCGATTTGCTTATCTTTAATGAATTGTCTTTCTTTTGAAAATTTGCCTGGCTTTTTTTCGGCCATTACCTGAACCCTACTCTGCTACATCACCATACTCAGACTTGTTTCATTACTTGCTTTAACCAAGATAAAAAAATGTTAGTGAGTATCTAAAAAAGGAGTGCTAATGTAGCAGAATTTGCCCTATGGGAATATAAAAAATTGTCCTAAAAGAGCTCTGAATTAATAAATTATTTACTACTTACCTCAACATTGCCACTCACCGTTGATACTCTTACTAACGCACTACCGTTAACTGTTTGAAAATTTAGTTTCGCACCTGGACCATATTCATCGTGTTCAGTTTTATCTTGGGTTATATTATTATCTATGTCGCCCCCAACACTTGATTTGAGACTGAAATCAGCATCAACTCCCTTTTGAAAAATAAAATTTAGGTCGCCACTTACCGTAGACGCTTTTAGTAATGCTTTTTCATTTAAGGATATTTTTGCTTCTAAGTCACCACTAACCGTTCTAATGCGCAGCTCGATAACTTCGGCTAAATTAAGCTCACTTTGCCCTGAAACATTATTGAAAAAAACTTCCTTAGCTTGGCTGTTAGTAACAACTTCACCACTCACCGCTCTAATCTCTAATCGCCCTGTAGAATCGGTATCTTTTATATCACCACTTACCGCAGACAAGAATACTTTTCCGGCTAATTTATCACTATCGATATTTCCACTAATACTGCTAATTTCAACGTTTTGTGTGATATTTTTCGCCAACACATCACCACTAACCGTTTTAACTTCAACGCCACCATGTAAGTTTGAAACATGAATATCGCTAGAGATACTTGATGACTTCATTCGAATATTCTTTGGCATGAACACTGTGATTTTTGAACCATCAGCACTCCAGTTATCCATTCTAGGGTATTCAACCTTAATGAGAACTTGCGCACCTTTTTGTTCAAAAATAAGCTTTTCTGCATCGTCATCTAATGTGCCGGTAACAGAAATTTTATTTTTATCCCACCCTACAACATTAATGAAACCACTGTGGTTATTAATAGAAATGTTGGTGACATTATCACTTGATAAACTTTCTGCAACGTCAGTGGCAGCTAATAACTGCCCACTTAAGAATACACAAGACACTGCTGTGATTATATTTACGTATTGTTGTATTTTTGTTGTTAATTTTTTCATAAAAACCTCTTCATTTAGTCTTTGCTACTGTGCTTAACTTATTTTTGTGAATTAACCTGGACCTCAGTTAACTCTGCTTAGATAACGGGTATTTAGCTAAATCACTTGATATTGTCGATATAGTTGTTGCAACAACTTCAACTCTTGTTGTTGAGTAAAATCTAATAGGTTTAATAAGTCGGCATTGTTTTCATCTGTTAACAGTGCTTTTCTTATTGATCCCCTTGCATCAGCTAGTTGTTTTAATTCTTTCTGCATTGCTGGCGGTAATTTATCAACTGTCGGTTGCCCATAACTAACTAACAAGGTTTGCTTTTGCTGCTGAAAGTTTTTTTGCATAAAGTCAACTAACTGCCCTTGGGTAACAGAGCTCCCTGCTTGGGTGTTTACCAATGCAGGCTCGCCTTGTTCATTTATCGAAGGTGAAAAAGTAAACCATGAGACTAGCATTACCATGGCAACAGAGGCCGCCCACGCGCTTGGCACAAAAATATTACCTTGCTGCTGAGATGGTATTTCTTGGGCCTTATGATTAATGGCTCGTTCGATACCCGACCATAAATCTCGCTCTGGTGTCATTTTATTCGGTAGCTTTGCTATTTGCTCAGCAAGTATTTTTTCTGACACGTCATTATGTGAAGTAATTTTCTCTTGAGGCATATGTTTACTCATTAGTTAGCTCCTCATCTATCGATATAAAATCACTAGCCGTTAATGATTCTTTTAATAAACTTCTTGCTCTATGATATTGCGACTTGCTTGAACCAACTGCCATTTTTAGCATATTTGAAATTTCCTCATGCCGATAACCTTCAACAGCAAACAAAACAAAAACTAAACGTGCTCGTTCAGGTAATCGGGCAATATGTTGATCTAATATGGTAAGCGTTGAATCATCTATTAAACCAGTACTAGGCTCAGCTAGGCTTGGCCCTTGGTCTTCAATACTAAAAACACGTTGCAACCAGTTTTTATGTTTACGTAGGTGCCCTAAGACAACATTGGTAGCAACGCTATGTAGCCAAGTACTAAACTTACTTTCGCCACGGAAATTATTAATTTTTTGCCATAGCACTACAAAAACTTCCTGACATACATCTTCAGCGCTGTCTTTATCTGCCAGCATTCGCCAACACAATGCATAAATTTGCCTGTGATGTTTTTCATAAAGCTGATAAAAAGCACTTTGTGAGCCCTGCTTGGCTTGTGCTATCCATGCCTGCTCACTGTCATCAGCCGTATGACGGTTACTAGCACTAAAAAGTGCCTGGCCATCAATGACTTTTGTTGTTTTATTTATTTGGCTATCCAAATGCTAAAGCCTCTTTTGGTTTCAAAATGATTATCCGATATGCAATTTACATCGTATTAATGTTAAGTAAGATACCTAACGCGACAAAAAGGTTTAAAGCATATTTCATAAAATTTAAAAATTGATTAAAAAACTGATTTAGAAGATATTATCGCAATCCATCGCTTGTAACATCTTGTTACGCTTTGCTAAAACTGCTTAGTTAGCTTTTATCTAAAATCATGTGTAAATTAGCATAACTATTTATAACAATAACAGCCTTTAAGGATTCCAATGAAATTCACCAGTCTAGCCATAGCACTGACGCTCGCTTTAGGTAGTAGCCAAATGGCATTTGCCGAAGATGCAAAAAAAGCCAAAGCAAAGAAAAAAGATCAAACTATCGCGCAAATGATAGAAAAGAAAACAGAGACATTAGGCCTGTTTGATTTTTATCAAGATACAAAGACTGGCGAAACATTGATGTTGCTTGATGAAAGTCAATTAGATACACCTTTCTTACATTTTGCTCAAACAATCGATGGTTTAGCTGACGCAGGCCATTTCCGTGGTGGTTATCGAGGTGAGAAAATCATCGAGTTTAGACGTTACTTTGATCGTGTAGATATCATCACAAAAACATCTCGTTATCAATTTGATGAGAGCAACCCACTTAGTCGCGCTAAAGACGCTAATATAAGTGAAGCTGTGTTAGCAAGTTTAAAGATCGAAAAAGTAGAAGATGGTCAAATAGCGCTAAAAGTAGATAAATTGTTCTTAAGTGAAGCTTTACATAAAGTATCTCCTTGGGCACGTGCGGGTGATAAAAAAGCTAAAAAACGCTTTAAAGTAGGTAAACTAAATAGTAAAAAATCACGCATTCTTAGCAAACGTGCTTACGATAACAATGTTGATCTTGTTGTCGATTATGTCTTCAACAACCCTAACCCTAGTGTTTATGGTTCGAAAGCGGTTTCAGATCCTCGCTCAGTTTCGATTAAACTACAGCACTCTTTCATCGAACTTCCTAAAGAAGAGTTTACTCCTCGGTATGAAGATGCACGTATTGGTTATTTTGGCACTCAATATGATCAAATGACTTCAAGTAGTTGGGCACCTTATAAAGATGTTATTAATCGTTGGAACCTAGTGAAAAAAGATCCAAGCGCAGCAGTATCTGAGCCGGTAAAACCAATTGTTTGGTGGATTGAAAATACCACACCTGTTGAGTGGCGAGACACAATAGCGGAAGCCACTTTAGCCTGGAATAGCTCTTTTGAAAAAGCAGGTTTTAAAAATGCTATTCAAGTGAAAGTACAACCCGATGATGCTACATGGGATGCTGCTGACATTAACTATAACGTGCTACGTTGGACATCATCACCTCAACCACGTTTTGGTGGTTACGGACCGTCTTTAGCTAATCCTCTGACGGGAGAAATGCTTGGTGCAGATATCATGCTTGAGTTTATCTTCATGAAAAACCGTTGGATTTATACCAGCTTATATAGTCAAGGTGCAGCAAGCATTGGTTTTAGTGATGCAGAAGATAGCATGAATCAATCCCCTGACTCTAGCGATGCTTTAAACTGTAGTGCTGGTCATGAGCTTCAACAGGGCTTCTTATTAGGCCAAACAATGTCAAATGGTAATGACATTGAAAACAAAGCGGTACTTAAAGAAGGTTTACGTCACTTAGTTTTACATGAAGTTGGCCATACTCTAGGTCTGAACCACAACATGAAAGCCTCCATCATGTGGGATGAAAAAGAGATACACGATAAATCACTTACCCAAGGTGTTTTAACCGGCTCAGTAATGGATTATGCGCCTATTAACGTTGCACCTAAAGGCACAACACAAGGTGATTACTTTCAGACAGAAGCTGGACCTTATGATGATTGGGCCATCAACTATGGTTATTCAACCGCTCTTGAAGATCCTGAGCTGGAAGCGGAGCGTTTAGCTAAAATACTTTCTCGCTCAAGTGAAAAAGGCTTAGCCTTTGGTAATGATGCTGACGATATGCGTGCTCCTGGTCGTCATATAGACCCTCGTATTATGACAGGCGATTTATCCTCTAACCCAGTAGCTTATGCAAGTGATCGTATGCGCTTGATTCAAGAGTTATTAAATGAACTAAAAGATAAAGCACTCGTTGAAGGTCAGTCATATCAGCAGTTATTGGTTTCTGCAAACTCGCTTTTTGGTCAGTACAGACGTCAAGCTGACGTTATTTCTCGCCAAATAGGTGGCGTTTATGTAGAACGTAACGTAGTGGATAATAATAATTCACAAAGTTTACCTTATACGCCTGTACCTAAAGAAAATCAGCAAGCAGCGATGCAAGCACTAACAAGTTATGTTTTCGCTGGTGATACATTAACAGCGATGCAACCTTTGTATAGTTACATGCAACATCAGCGTCGTGGTTTTAATCATTACAGTAAAAATGAAGATCCAAAAGCGCACGATATGATTTTAAATATGCAAAAATCGGTATTAAACCAATTACTGCATAAAAATGTCTTAAAACGTATTTCAGATACCAGTTTATACGGGAATGATTATGACTTAACGGCTGTAATGTCTGACTTAACATCGGCTATTTTTGTTGAAAGTAAAAAGAGCAGCTCTACTAGCCGTAACATTCAAGTAGAGTATGTGAAACGACTCATTGCGATAACGGGTGTTGTTAAGCCGTCACCGTATGACAACTTAGCAAAAGCTGCCGCATTAGGTCAGCTTACCGATATTTTAGATAAGAGCTCTTCTATGGGCTTTGGTAAAAATGCAGAAACAAAAGCGCAAGATGCTTATATCAGCTTAATGATAAATAAAGCACTAAACGTTTAGTTAGCTAGTTAACACTGTTGAATCAACCCCTGCATTTTATTGCAGGGTTTTTTATCTGTGTTGTCTCATACAATAACGAGTTAAACCATAAATTTCAGACACAAAAAAAGCGCCATAGGCGCTTTTTTTACGTTTACTACGAGAAAGAAAAGTCTATTTCTTGCTCATTGCAGCAAAACGCTTGTTGAATTTATCAACACGACCACCGGTCTCAGCAGCTTTCTGCTTACCAGTGTAGAATGGGTGACAAGCAGAACATACGTCTAGGTGAATGTCTTTACCTAAAGTAGAACGAGTTGTTACAACATTACCACAAGAACAATTTGCGTTGATCTCAACGTAGTTAGGATGAATACCTTTTTTCATGGGAACCTCTATCTCTTATTAGAGAAATTGGGCGCATCGCCACTTAGCCATTTACTTATTGTTTATCTTGATAGAATTCATTCTATTAAATTAAATCTTATAATAAACGAAATGCTAAGCACCATACGTAGTTAAAATTAATGGGGGCGAATAATAAATGATAGCCTAAATAACTGCAACATAAATTCCTTCAAACCTACTAAAAAGTGACTAATTAAGATTATTTATAAGGAAAGTAGCAATGTTACTTGGCAGTAATCATTACAGGGGGCAAAATAGTATGAATTATCACTCACCATTACCTGCTGATCAAAGTGCCTGAACAATATATTCAAGTTGCGATTCCTGTCCCGATGCGACAGCTATTTACTTATCAAGTGCCTGATGCACTGAAATCTCCTGAAATTAAAGTTGGTGAGCGTGTTGTGGTGCCTTTTGGTCCGCGAAAGGTCATTGGCATTGTTATTGATGCCCAAGCAGAGTGTGACTTTGAGATCAGTAAAGTCAAAAGCATTACCACTCGTCTCAATGATAACTTTAATTTGAGTCAATCACTGGTTAGTTTTTTACAATTATGTGCCCATTATTATCACCACCCTGTTGGTGATGTTTTCCAGCAAGCACTACCTATTTTGCTTCGAAAAATAGAAAAGATTACCTTAAGCCCCCCCATGGTATGGCAAGCACAACAACCAAATAAAGATAACGATAACGATAACGATGACATAATATCCAAATTAGAGACAAAAGCCGCTAAACAATATGCGCTTTATCAAATAATTCAAAGTCACCACGGCATCAGTTGGGTAGAGCTTCGTACATTGGGATATAGCAAAGCGCAATTAAACGCCCTACAAAGTAAAAACTTAATCGTTGAACAAGAGTTGGTCGCTAAAAAATATACTTGGCAAAAAGACACACTCAACCAAGCGAATAAGTTAGTACTTTCAAGTGAGCAAGCCATTATTGTTAGTGCGATAAATAGTTCTTTAGCAAGCTTCTCTTGCCACCTTATTGATGGCGTTACTGGTAGCGGCAAAACAGAAGTCTATTTACAAGCGATGGAAGAAGTACTTGCTAATAACCAACAAGTATTAGTAATAGTGCCGGAAATTGGCTTAACGCCACAAACATTAAATCGCTTTGAACAACGTTTTAATGTCCCTATTGCCCTGCACCATTCAGGACTCAATGACAAAGAACGCCTTGCAACATGGTTGAGCGCTCAGCAAGGCAGTGCCGCTATTGTTATTGGTACTCGCTCGGCAGTGTTTACGCCATTACATCGCCTTGGTTTAATCATTATCGATGAAGAACATGACTCGTCATTAAAACAGCAAGACAGCTTTCGCTATCATGGCCGTGACATGGCTATTTTGCGTGCAAGGCAATTAAATATTCCGATTGTATTAGGAACCGCGACACCAAGCTTTGAGACATTACAAAATGCTTTGTCGGGAAAGTATAACTATCATCAACTTCATAACCGAGCAGGAAAAAGTAATAAAGCTAAAATAGCGCTGATTGATATGAACCAGCAACAAGTTGAGTTTGGTTTGTCAGGCACACTTAAACATGAAATGACAAAAACCTTAGCACGTGGCGAGCAAGTATTATTGTTTTTAAATAGGCGAGGTTATGCACCAGCGATTAATTGCCAAGAATGCCATTGGCTTGCTGATTGTCAGCGTTGTGATAAGCCTTACACTTTACACCAAAAGCAGCAGCTACTGATTTGTCATCACTGTGGCAGCCAAAAACGCATACCACCTCAATGTCCAAGTTGTGGCAGTGTACGCATAGCACCATTAGGCCAAGGTACTGAACAATTAGAGTCTCGCTTGGAGGAGTTGTTTCCACAAAGCTCAATTGTACGTATAGATAGAGATAGTACTCGTCGAAAAGGTGAACTAGCCAAATTACTTCAAGAAGTTACAGATAAAAAACACCAACTGCTGGTGGGCACACAAATGTTAGCCAAAGGACATCATTTTCCCGATGTTACTTTAGTGGCTGTACTCGATGTTGATGGCGCCTTATTTAGTTTTGATTTTCGAGCCAGTGAGCAGATGGCTCAGTTACTTATTCAGGTCGCAGGACGTGCTGGTCGCGCGAGTAAACCCGGAAAAGTATTAGTGCAAAGCAATTTTGTTGATCATCCTTTATTACAAGATTTAGTGCACAATGGCTATCACCACTTTGCTCATCAAGCCCTGATAGAGCGAAAACAAGCATTGCTACCTCCTTTCACTTTTCAAGCATTATTGCGAGCTGATGCAAACTACCCTTCCTATCCTGAAAAATTTTTACGTGCCTTAACACAGCAACGTTTAGAGGGGTGTGAATTTGCCGGCCCAGTACCAGCTGCAATGGAGAAAAAAGCGGGTAAGTTTAGATACCATTTGATTATTCAAGCAAAGTCACGGAAAGACTTACATCGAGCTATTCTACAATTACTCATGCAATTACCTAATAATGAATGGCAAGGGAAAGTGCGTTGGAGTTTAGATATCGATCCGATAGATTTAAACTGGTAGAAATACACGATTATTTATACCGGTAAATAAGTAATATCTTTATTTCCTCATGCACTTAAATGGTATATATCGTGTTTTTTCTTATTAGCTCAGTTACACTAGCTAAAATTTTTCCTGAAGTGACAACTCTCCTTTCATGGCTAATCAAGATTACGTTTCTCGCGCACCGGCAAAAAAGAAAAAGAATACCCGCAATGGTAAAAAACAGTCAGATAATACCAGTACATTGCCACTTAAAGCTAAATTAATCAGCTTATTACTTATATTACTTATTAGTAGTTTTTCTTATGGTTTATGGTCTTTAAAGACAGATCCGAGTACTAAGACACCACTTATTGAGCCAGTAAAAACAACAAAAGATAAAACAAAGACTGCCGCGAATGAATTGCCTAAGCCACCTAAAGAAAAGTGGACTTATGTTAAAGATTTGGCCACGAAAGAAATTGAAGTAGGCGAATACGAGGTCAAAGAAAAAGGCCCTTATAAAATGCAGTGCGGCTCGTTTAGAACAGAAAAGCAAGCACAAGTACTCAAGGCTAATATAGCTTTTACAGGTATTTCTTCACAGATTAAAACAGTTAAAGGTACAACGGGCCTATGGCATAAAGTAATTCTAGGGCCATACCCACGTAAACGTTTAGCTGAAAAAGACAAACACAAATTAAAACGCAACAATATAAATCACTGTCTAATTTTATTATGGCGTTAAGGCAATTCCTAGCTAAAATAATTAGCTACATACCTTGAAAAACACACATTAATCCCAATTAACTTATCAATAAATAATTAAGTAAAATGAGGTTAATGTGACTACTATTGTTTCAGTTAGACGTAATGGCAAAGTGGCTATTGGCGGAGATGGTCAAGTATCACTTGGCAATACCGTAATGAAGGGTAATGCCCGTAAAGTGCGCCGCTTATATAACGGTAAAGTTCTAGCTGGCTTCGCTGGCGGCACTGCAGATGCGTTCACATTATTTGAGCGTTTTGAAAGTAAATTAGAGCAACACCAGGGGCACTTAACTAAAGCTGCTGTTGAGCTTGCTAAAGACTGGCGAAGTGACCGAGCTTTAAGAAAGCTTGAAGCATTACTTGCTGTGGCAGATGAAACAGCATCATTAATCATTACCGGTAATGGTGACGTTGTTCAACCCGAGCACGACCTTATTGCCATTGGTAGTGGTGGTAATTTTGCCCAATCTGCGGCAACAGCCCTCTTAGAAAATACGGAATTAAGTGCCAAAGAAATAGTTGAAAAATCACTCACTATTGCCGGTAATATCTGTGTATTTACCAACCAAGAACAGACCATAGACGAACTCTAATTCTAGCTCTGCTCTAGATCAATCAGAATATATGCTGCCTTGTTTATTATGTGAACTAAGGCGACAAAGAGGAAAAAATTATGTCAGATATGACCCCACGTGAAATTGTTCATGAATTAGATAGCCACATAGTCGGCCAAAGTGACGCTAAACGCGCTGTTGCCATCGCCTTAAGAAACCGCTGGCGTAGAATGCAATTAGATAAGGGTTTACGTAACGAAGTTACCCCTAAAAATATCCTTATGATCGGACCGACAGGTGTTGGTAAAACTGAAATTGCTCGCCGCTTAGCTAGACTTGCCAATGCACCATTTATTAAAGTGGAAGCAACTAAGTTCACTGAAGTGGGCTATGTTGGTAAAGAAGTAGAAACCATTATTCGTGACCTTGCTGATATGGCAATAAAAATGGTCAAAGAGAATGAGATGGATCGTGTTAAGCACCTTGCAGAAGAAGCTGCTGAAGAACGTATTTTAGATGTACTTTTACCTCCTGCACGAGATGGTTTTGGTAATGATGAAGAAAGTGGAAACAGTAATACTCGTCAAATTTTTCGTAAGAAGTTACGAGAAGGTAAATTAGACGATAAAGAAGTTGAACTTGATTTAGCTGCACCTTCAGCGGGTGTTGAAATCATGGCGCCTCCTGGTATGGAAGACATGACTTCACAATTACAAAACATGTTCCAAAACATGTCTAGTGATAAAACGAGCAAACGTAAACTTAAAATTAAAGATGCCCTTAAAGCCTTGCAAGAAGAAGAAGCGGCTAAAATTGTTAATCAAGATGACATTAAGCAAAAAGCTATTGATGCAGTAGAGCAAAATGGCATTGTTTTTATCGATGAAATTGACAAAATTTGTAAGCGTGCTGATAGTTCAGGTGGCGGGGATGTTTCTCGTGAGGGAGTACAGCGAGACTTACTACCTTTAGTTGAAGGCTCAACAGTAAGTACTAAACATGGCATGATTAAAACAGATCACATTTTGTTTATCGCTTCAGGTGCTTTTCAAATGTCCAAACCATCAGACCTGATCCCTGAGTTACAAGGTCGCTTACCTATACGTGTTGAATTAAAAGCACTAACAGCTGATGACTTTGTTCGTATATTAACTGAACCTTTTGCATCACTTACCGAGCAATACATTGCTTTACTTGCTACTGAAGGCGTATCAGTATCCTTCAGCGAAGATGGCATTAAAGCCATTGCAGATGCTGCTTGGCAAGTTAATGAGACTACTGAGAATATTGGTGCTCGTCGCTTGCATACTATGATGGAACGTTTAGTTGAAGACTTGTCATTTAATGCTGACCAACGCAGTGGTGAAACAATCAGCATAGACCAGACTTATGTTACGAAGATATTAGGTGATGTTGTAAAAGACGAAGATTTAAGTCGCTTTATTCTTTAATCGTCGGAGATTTATTAAGTAATACCAGCCAGAGCAGTTAATCTTTCTGTTTGGTATTAATCTTTAAATGAAAGGTTTGATGGTTTACTACAATGAAAATTACCCGTTTTATTATAGATAATGCTCTAAACAGTTTAGCTATTGAATTCTCTTCGAATAAAAATATATCTAATGCACAACTTAGCTTTGAATATTTGCGTATTAGCTCGGCTGCAAGCCCAGCTAATAAACTAAAACCGGGGCAAGTGACTAGTCATAAAAAAAATGTATTATTAACTCGTATTGAGAGTGTTGCTAAACATGGTTATCGTTTAATTTTCGATGATGGTCATAGCGCTATCTTTAGTGAAGAATACATCCAGACATTAGTACTTGAATATGAAAGTCGATGGCAGAGTTATTTAAGTGAATTAAAAATTAGCGGCCACTCCCGAGAAACCATGATTGACTTTAAACAGTTATAACATAGCTTAAAAGCAAATTTATTTTCCCGACTAACTCAATGCTTATTAATAATCGATATTAGTTATTATATTTTAAAAAAGGCCCTAACTATCAACAGTTAGGGCCTTTTAATTTCTGAGGTTGAAAGCCTTAGATTGAAAGGATAGGATTGCTAGAGCTTACACAGTAAAACGGCTCACTTCTGTAGTTAACACTTCTGCCTGTTGTGATAATTCTTCACTCATGTGCTCATTTTGTTTCGCTGAAGCACCTGATTGCTCTGTCACGTCTCTAATCATTACTACATGTTGATTAACTTCTGAGGCAACAGTACTTTGCTCTTGAATAGCCGTTGCAATGGCACTATTCATATCCATAATCAAAGCAACATCTTGTGTGATTTCATCAAGCATTGCCCCTGCAGAACTTGCTTGATCAGCACTTTCTTGTCCTTGACTACGGCATTCATCCATTAAAGTAACTATCTCTTGGGTACGTTTTTGCAATAAGCCGATAATGGTTTCAATTTCTTGTGTTGAATCTTGCGTTCTACTGGCAAGCGTTCTTACTTCATCAGCTACGACTGCAAAACCTCGACCTTGCTCACCTGCTCTGGCGGCCTCAATAGCTGCATTTAAAGCTAATAAGTTGGTTTGTTCTGCTATACCTCGTATAACACCTAAAACAGAAGCAATAGTAATACTTTCTTTTTCTAATTCCTTAACAACATTTTCTGAATCTAAAAGTTTTTCTGATAATTGACCGATTTGGTTTATAGTTTGCTCAACCCCAGCTTTACCTTTCCCTGCGTTTGTATTTGTTAATTCAGCTTTATGGGCGGCTTCTCGAGTATTGGTAGCAATTTCATCTACGGTAGCTACCATTTCAGTGACGGCTGTTGCTACAAGGTCTGTTTGTTGCATCTGAGTCTCAACACCTTCGTTAGCATTATAAATATTCTCTGCCAAGCTACCTGTTGCGGTATTGAGTGTATTTACAGAGTTATTTACTTCAACAATAAGTGAGCGGAAGTTGGTTAGCATATGATTAAACACCTCAGCCATGTCTGATAACTCATCTCCTCCGCTAACATCTACAGTGGTAGTTAAATCATTGCTTTGAGCGATCTTGTTCATAGTGCTTTGCAGGTTATGAATACGTTCTAAAATACTTCGTCCAATTAACCATGCACTTGCTAAAGCTATCACAAGTACCGCAGTAAAGAGGCTATATGCTAGCATATTAACAAACTTAACATGGCTTTCCACTGCCTCCTCACTATTAGCGACAACTTGCTGCAACTTACTATCAACTTGATAAACAACATTTCGCATGTCATTCATTAAACCCATTTTTTCGTTATAACCTAGCTCTTTTTGAGCCGTTACCAAATTAATGAACGCTGTTTGATAAGCGTTAATAAGACTGCTAACCTCTTGTTTTTTCGATGAAGTGAAAGTACTTTCCTGAACACTACGTAGTAACTTGCTAACATTATTAGTCAGTTTATCGACATACTTATCATCAAGTCTAAGCATAAAATCTTTTTCATTACGCCTAAGTTGTAACATTTCACTACGCAAACGGTAATTATCATTACCAATTAGTGATTCAACATTATGAACAGCTGCACGGAGTTCACCGTACAAACCTTCTTTGGCATTTAGACCTATCTTCTGTTGCAGGGTAACAACTTTTATAAACTGCGTTTGATATTGAGCGAGTATAGACACCATACTTGTCAATTCTGGCATAGAAATACCAGCGCTGGTAAACTCTTCTGATAAACTACTAATTTGATGCTGAGCCTCTTTCATTGTATTACTAAATTTGTCCGAATATTTCAGCGTTTTACGAGCAAAAAAGTCTTTCTCATCACGCCGTAATTCGAGAACTGACGCTTTCACATCACCAATATCTTTTGCTACCGTTATATCACCTTGTAAAGATGAGCTTGCGTAGGCTAATAGCACTAACATTAAGACCATTGCTAGCACCAATATCGTTGTATTAGCGATGAGTTTATGTCTGATAAGCATAGGGAGTAACCTTAAATTTTAACTAAATGGTATATAAATTAATTTGACTGAAAAATGTTTGCTTATCCATAGCTCATTTCAGAATTTCTAACTGATGGAATACTTGGTGCAAGCTAAAAAGGGTCGGAAATGGTTTCTTCGCTGAATCTACCTTGCTTTTAGTATAGACCTGTATCGGTAAGTCCCAGAGTTTTTTTAGTTTTTTTTACTTCAAAGCAAAAATAAATATAACTGGCTACTTTAAGAACCTATTTTCTTTCAAGATAGCGCACTAGTTTATCTTCTGGCAGAGGTTTATTAATGTAATAACCTTGCACTGCATCACAGCCTAAATGACGGAGCAAATCTAATTGTTCGATTGTTTCAACACCCTCAGCTAAAACTCGTTTACCTAATCCATGAGAAAGGTCGATCATGGACTTAACAATGGTAAGATCAGAGTCATTACTGGCAACTTCCTTAATAAAACTACGATCAATTTTTATTTTATCTATCGGTAAATCTCGCAAATAAGCCAAAGATGAATAACCCGTGCCAAAATCATCAATAGACACTTTAATACCCATACTTTGCAATTTTATAATACTAGCCATCGCCCTTATAATATCAGTCATTACAACGTTTTCAGTAATCTCTAATTCAATATACTTAGAGGGTATATTATATTCATGCAATAACATTTGAATATTGGTAACCAGTTGCTCGTCTTGGAATTCAACCGCTGTTATATTTACAGCAATAGCTACACGTCGCTGATATAAATTGAACCAACGTTCACTTGCTTGGCAAGCTTTGGCTAAAATATAGTTATCAAATTCACTATGCATACCCAAAGCTTCTAACTCAGATAAAAAGGCACTAGGAGAAAGTAAACCTTTTTCAGGGTGCTGCCAACGCACTAAAGCCTCGACCCCTTCAAGTTTATTGGTTAATAAGTTTAGTTGCGGTTGATAGTACAAAATAAACTCATCATTTTCTAATGCTAGCCTCAGTTGTTTCTCCATCAACACTAAGTGGCGACCTTGCGCTTGCATGCCCTCTTCAAATGCTACTGAAGCAATATTGTTAGTTTCGGCGTGATGTAGAGCAAGATTGGCTTTCTGTAGCAAGTCTTCTGACTTATCAGCATCATCCGGATAAAAGCAGTAACCCACACTACCTTGAATTGTAATTTCCTGCTGCTCATAACGGAAACAGCGCTCAATGAGCTCATGAATATGATTTACAGCTCTATCCACGTGAGATAATTGTTCAAATTCAATAACAAACATGAAGGAGTCACCGCTGAGGCGACCCACTGCCTGAGGTATAAATACACTATGACTTAACCGACTAGCTATCTCCCCAAGGATATAGTCGCCAACTTTTAAACCGTAAGTATCATTAATAAATTTAAATTGTTTTATATCTATTAAAAAAACAGCCAATTTCACTTGGCTATTATTCACTTTATTTACTTGTGCCAATTCAACCATTTTTTCTGACAGTTTTGACATGACTTGCTCTCTATTCAGTGCTCCTGTTAATGAGTCATGTTTACCAAGGTACTGAGCTCTATTTATAGCATTCAAAGCCGCAAACCTTTCAGCTCCCTGCATCCAAATAAGTAAAGTAAAACCAAGAATAGTATGTCCTGCTGCATCAAAATAGAATAGAAAAATTTCTAATTGACGAAACCAAGGCTCAGTTAAAGCGACAATAGATATAAAGGAATGTATTAAATACCGTAAGCCAATAATGGCTGAAAAATACATCAATATTTTACTAGAAAAATAGCTTTTTTTATCGAATAAAAGATAACCAGCTAAAGAAAAAAAAGTACAACCAAAAATAAAACTAGGGAGACTGGTAGTTAAATAAAAGTGGTTAAATGACTGGCTGCTATCAAAGGAAAAAAGAACTGTAGTTATAGAGCTGATTAGAAAGACGCACCCGATTCCGAGCCTTATTATGCTTTTAGGAGTTTCCTTGTGAGTTTTTGCATTATAAACCCCCAAAACGAGGAAAAACAATGAGGTATATTGACAAACCTGAAGTAATAATTCTGTTAGTAATTGCCAATAATCAGTTGAAAAGTGGCTAAACGAATAAGGCACAACCGACTTGATAAAGTAGCTACAACATAAGGCTCCAATACTCACTAACCAATACTTAACATATTTACGTAAAAATGTTTGGTAATAAACATAGAAGATAAATAAAAGCACTGAAAAAACGACGGCTTGCGTCGAGAACAAAAAAGTACGAGGCGTTATATATTCGATCATAAAAAAACTTCAATCATGGCTATTAGTTTACCTTTTATTGAACCATTACTGCCTAAAAACAAGTGAGTTTACCCCATAAGCATTAGGGGCTGTTTAACTTTCGAGATTACTGTTACAGCAGTTTGTTTGATATACAGCCAAAGCAGAGCACATGAAGTATAGCTGGCTACATGAGTGTGCGATAACGCAGTATACCTTTCAAACAAACGTTGCCCTTTGGGTTCATTTAAAACGGCTTTACTCATTGTTGCTCGTTTTTACAGAGAATAACTATGCTACAAAGCTCGCGCCGCGATAAAAGCAGTTTTAAATTAAATAAATTTTAACCCTGAAAGTTCAACAGTCCCTAGTATTATTTAAAAAGCTTTTACCTGTAAATTCAAGGTATACCGTTAAATATATAATAGGTTTTATTTCTGACATAACAATATATACTGACATTCCTCCTATTTTCAATAAAAAGAGAACACACATGCAATATAACACCTCTGAATTATGTGATTTTTATGCCGATTTAATTGATGTGATTGATCCTATTTTTTGTAATTATGGTGGCCGAAGTTCATTTGCTGGTAAAGTTGTTACGCTAAAATGTTTTGAAAGTTTAGGACTAATCAATGAGCTTGTTAGTAGCGATGGTATAGGTAAAGTATTGGTCATCGATGGTGGTGGCTCTACAAGACGAGCACTGATTGATCTGAACATTGCACAATGTGCTGCTGACAATGGCTGGGAAGGGATTGTTTGTTATGGCAGTGTTCGTGATGTTGACGCTTTAGAAAATATAAATATTGGTATACAAGCACTCGTGGCAATTCCTGTTGGTGCAAATAATCATAGCATTGGAGAAACAGATATTGCCATTAACTTTGCCGGAGTGACCTTATTACCTGATGATTATATTTATGCTGATAATACTGGGATTATATCGTCACCCGAAGCTCTTGATATTAAATAAAGTTAATTAGTTAACCTACAATGTATTGCCTGACTTTTATCACTAAGGCTTAATAGATAGAAGGTCTTGCTTCAGGTGGAACTGACTCAGGATGCTGCAAGTACCACTTTTCTAACCAGAGTTCGACTTCTTCAGGCACAACCCCTGGGTGAATGATATTACCTTGAATTAACTCCCCGCCCATGGCAATGTACGCTTGAGAGGCTTCATGTCTGTCAATCCCAGTAGCTACAAGGGGTATTTTCATACTACGAGTTAAAGTAACAAGTGCATTTGTTATCGCCTTATCTACTCGGTTACTACTATCATTTGTTAATTTTTGACAATCAACCTTAAGTTGATGAATAGCCATTTTCCTCACATAACGTAAAGATTCATAACTTCCAGAGAAGTCAGCGATAGAGATGCTTACATCCAATGACTTTAGCTGATCTATTATGGCTTTCACTCGATGACTAGCACTAAGCATAACGGCTTCACTCAGTTCAACCATTAAGTACTTACCTGGAATATTATGTTCTTGCAGCTGTTTTTCTATGTAATCAACCAGATCTACTTCAAATAAGCTTTCACTAGATAACGTCACTGAAATACGCTGATATACGCCAATTCCATGTAAGGTGACTAAAGTCGAGAATGCCATTTTTAACATGTGTTTTGTCAAAAAGTATAATTCGCCACTATGCTCTGCAATATCCGCAAAGTCATAGAGCTCTAATGGCTTAGTTGACCTTCCCTCATACCAATGCATTCTTAATTGAAAACCAGCAATAGTGTGATTATTAATATTTACTTGTGGTTTTAAATAACAAAACAACTTATCGTCTCTAATGTCTTGACGTAATACCTCCATTCGAGCGAGCTGCTTCTGGTTGTATAATATACTATTATTATCAAAGTAATTTACTTGCTGTTGTACTTTTATCCCTTTGAGTAAAGCATCGCCTGCATGCGCTACTATTTCATTAAAGTTATCACCATTCTCTCCTGAAATAGCAATACCAAAAGCTAGCTCAAAATTTAAAGAGAAACTTTTAAAGCTCATAGCTTCAGGCACTGCATTAGCGAGTTGACAACACAATTCGTCAAGCATACTTTTATCATCAAATCGGCTATCAGTTAAATTGTAGACCACCAAAAATTGTAGGCTTTGTAACCGAGCAATGCGAATAGGCTGCGGACTTAAACTAAAACTTAACAAGCTGCTATTATCTACGATTTTTTGTTGTAAACAGTATGCAAGCTGTAAAAGTAGTAAGTCAGAATTGTGGCAACCCAAAAAGCTATTCACATGCTGAAAGTTAATCGGCTTGAAAACCACTGCAGCATGCCGTTGTCCGCTATCAGTCTTCATTTCCGATTCAAATACTTTTAACGCTTGCTGGGCTGTTGGTAGGTTAGTTGTTGGATCATGGGTATAAGAAAACAACTCTTCAACGCTGATCGTTTCACTCTCATGGTCTAAAGAAGTACTCTGAAATAGTTTTTGTGTGAAAAATAATGTGAGAATCGTAAAAGCAATAATGGCAATAACAAAAAAAACAATGGCGACTAAATTAATAGGATGTTGGTCATTGTATAGTTGTGCAGAAACAACTGAGATTACAATAATTACAGTTAAAAGCGTAAATAATAAAAAAAACTTGGCGTTAAAACGACTCATATTTAAACCTGTGCTAGAGAATATCATCAAGGCCTTACCCAAGCCTAATAAAAATATAACCATTTGTACCGAAATACAAAGTTATTACTTTAATACCTTAAGGTACACAAAGATTTTTTTTATCTGTAGCTGACACATTAGTATTCATCTCTTCAAATGTTAACAAAGCATCGACGAGAAAAAGAAAACCATTCAAATTATCACTGGACCAGTAACGTTTTAATTGTTTATCACCTGTGACTATCAAAGCAACAAATTTTTTATAAGCTGTGCTGTCTTGATTTTCAAAACACTTCTGGCAAATAGCTTTAAGTCGACCTTTTCCCTTCAAACATTCCTTAAAAATAATACTATAATTATTAATTAATGGGGTGATCAATTCTGTATGTATTTGCAGCTGCACATGCTCATTTTTTTGAGCATATTTTTTTAAGCGTACTAACCTTGCTTTGGTAAACCCTTCCTCACGTGTAGCTACAAGTGTCATTGATTCAACTAACAACTTGTTTTCTTGACGGGTTGTTAAGCTTTCTCGTTTCTGGGTAATTAGTTTCCTTTGTAGTTTTTCTACACGAAAGAAGAAGTAAACACTTATGACGACAAAAACTAAAGCTATAGCTAAAACAAAAAACATTAAGATACCTTAGGTGAGTTAACTTGTTCTATATTAACAGATTCAGCTAGGCGTGCCAAAAATAGATACGGATCTATATCTTTAAAGTTAGGTGTATTTAATCCGCTCTTCATCGTTACAGAAACTTCTCCTAAGTTGGCAAAAGCTCGAGAGTTTACAGCTTGTAGTAATTTGTCGAGCTTTAAACTAACGTCTTGATTACTTTGATGCTCAAATAACAACAAGTACTCACCTTCATTTAATAAGCCAGCATAGTCAAATTCAGTTATTTGCTCATTGATAACTCGGGCTATATCTTTAGTTACCTCTTTGATAGTTTTACGATTAAAGTGAAAAGTCAGCTCCTGCCAATTATCAATAACAAGATAACCAACAGACAAAGGATACTGATACTTTCTGGATTTTTTAAAGGCCAGTTGATAATCATGTTTTGTTTTCACTGGAGAGGACATAGCATAACTTGGCTTTTCTATTTCCTCATAAGCTAGGTTGATTTTTTGAGCTCTAAGCCTTAAAAATATACCAACTAAAGTAATAAGTAATAAGCAGATTAATGCCGACATGCTAATAATAATAAAGCGTTGTTTTTGATACTTTCCAACAAAGCTAATAGATAGTTCGCTGCTTTCAGCTAATTTCACGGCAAGTTTTTTCGATTCTTCAATAGGCTTTATTTGAGTTGTCTGAACGAAGAACAACTGAGATAAGTCTTGAGAAATACTGATAGATTTTTTATTTATATTAATTTTACTTTGCAATATTTCACTATGTTTTTTGCTCCATTGATAAGCAACTTGATAGTTTTTATTTGCGAAGTGCATTTCCGCAACCATTCGATAAAAGCCAGCATATCTTAAGGAAATATCTTTACCATCAAGAAGCTTTGTCGCCTCAGTCAATAAAGCATAACCATCAATGTTATGATTACTTTTTAGTCTAACACTTGCCAGTGCGACTAAAGACTCAATAAGATCAGACTGCATATTTTCTTGCCGAAATATTTCAATTGATTGTTGCAGTGGCGAAATGGCTTCATGAAATTGTTTTTGATTGAGCAAAACAATACCTAGCTCTTTATTTGCATGACCAATATGAATAAGTCCCTTCATATTCTCCGCATGTTTTTTAGACTCCCAAAAGGCATTATATGCATCATCGAAACGCAGCAAGTTGAAATAAGCATATCCTAGATATAAATAGACATGAGCAATATTTCTTTTTCGTCCCATTTCGATACTCAATTTTAATATCTTTAATTGCATTATCAGTGATGTTTGATAATCACCTAAATGGTGGTAAGCCAATGCTAAAATAGTCAGTAAATCAATATGCTCAGTCAACTCGCTCTTACTTGCACCCTTCACAACTTTCTGCAAATCACTTAAAGCTTGTTTGTGCTTACCTAGCATTGCAAAGGCAACACTGCGATAACTTAGTGAAAGCAATTGATATTTAACACTATTGCTAGCTTTACTATATTTCACTGCGACTTGAGCCAAGTCTAAAAGAGTTTGATATTCCTTTTTCGCAATATATACATCTGCTAATTTTAAAAATAAGGCTAACCTAATTTTTTTATCAATACTATTTACAGCCAAGCCACCTTGAGCATATTCAAAAGCTTTATTGATATTACCTTCACCGCTAGCAACCCTTGCAGAGAGTAAGTAAACTTTAGCTAAAATACTATTTGAGTAGTGCTGCCGATTATTGATTATTTTTTCCAATAAAAATTTTACTTTATCAGCATCGACTATTTCAGTATTTACTTTTAAAAGTTGTTGAACTTGATTACTGAGCACAACCTGCTCAGACGGAGTAAATGCTGAGGCAGGAACCACAATAAAAAAATACAAAAAAAGTACTTTAAAAATAAAAATAATAAACAGTCCTTTCCCTTCTGTCGACATACCCAATCCATTAGTTATTGAAAAACAAAACCTTGAACATAATTCAAGATTACCTATACCCGTTCCACCTGAAGATGCTGGATTCAGCTGGAATTATAAACGCCTTTAGACAAGGCATTGATTGAAGGGAATGGTTGTTCCCTTGTAGAAATCAATAACGTAGCATAAAGCGTTTATAAACCAACCCTTGGGGGGAGATCTGAGCAAAACATACTCGTCGTTACATTTGTTTTTAAGAGAGCAACCATTAACAAAAAATGTGTCTCGATTATGATTCGCTCAGATTTCCTGAAACGAGCATCTTCAAGTGGTACGGGTATATGACTACTTTTACCTTATAAAGCTGAACAAAAATAGCCTTTTATGTTTACATTTATAAAATTCATCCTATAATGATTAGATTGAGCGTAATGCTTAATAAGGGCAAATCTAATGAAAGTTAGAGACGCAAAGTTACCGGTCTAACGGGAAACCTATGATAGCGGGACTGCCAAATTTAGATATAGTGGGGGCTTATCTTCATTCGATAATTCACTATCTGTTTCTTCCGTTCTCTTTGCGTGGCCCCTCCCCCCTAAATTAATTATTTCCTGACAATAATATTTAATTATTTAATTATTTAATCAAAATTTATAATTATTGTTGCGACCTGAACTTACCTAGAGCCAAACACAAAAATTTCTGCATCAGGCCCTACCACAGTAAACCGCTAATATTATTACAACTTTCCAGCAAGTGCTTTTTGACTTCTAACATAATCTGTTACTACATTATCCAACATAGATAACGGCATTGAACCATGCTTGAGTAATTGATCATGGAAATCGCGTAAATCAAAGTCTTGCCCTAAGGTCTTTTCAGCTTCTTTTCGTAAGCGCTTAATCGTTAGCTCGCCTATTTTGTAAGATAATGCTTGCCCTGGCCATGAGATATATCGATCAATCTCCGTTTTTACATTGTGCAGTGACAATGCAGTATTACTGGCTAAAAAGTCCATTGCCTTTTCACGACTCCATCCTTGGGTATGCATTCCAGTATCAACAACTAATCTACAGGCACGCCACATTTCATAAGTTAAACGGCCAAAGTTATGATAAGGGTCATCATACATACCCGCTTCAATTCCTAAGTACTCTGAATATAAGCCCCAGCCTTCACCAAAAGCAGAAATATAAGTTCTATTTCTAAACTTAGCAACATTACTCATTTCTTTTGCTAATGATATTTGTAAGTGATGTCCTGGAACTGCTTCATGCAAAGTCAGTGCGGTTAAAACATAAAGAGGTCTACGATCTAACCTATAGGTATTGACCCAGTAGTTTCCTGGTTGATCGTCTCGTGATGACCCTGCATAACGTCCTGTTGTATATTTAGGGGCTATATTCGCAGGCACAGCCATAACACCGTATGGCGTTCGTGGTAATGTTTTAAATAATTTTGGTAATTTAGCATCCATTTTCTTAGCAATAAACGAGGCTTCTTTTAATAGCTCTGTTGGTGTCGAAACATAAAACTGTGGATCGGTACGTAAAAACTGAACAAACTCACTAAAACTCCCATCAAAGTTGACTTGTTTGATTACTTCATCCATTTCAGCTCGAATTCGTTTTACTTCTTTTAGGCCTTGTTTATGAACTTGCGCAGCGGTCATAGGTAAAGTTGTATAATGCTCTAACCTATTTTGATAGTATTTTTTACCATTAGGTAAAGAGCTTGCAGCAATGTTATCACGGGCATTTGGCTGATATTCATTAACCATAAAGTCATAGTAAGCTTTATAGGCTGGCATAACTTTTGTTTTTAGTAATTTTTGGGCTTCTAGCTGGAGGCTTTTCTTTTCATTAAGGCTAATAAAATCTGACATATTCTTAAAAGGTTTGTAGTAGCCACTCTGTGTTACATCTTCTTTAACATACGCTAAGATTGACTGTTCAAAACCTTCAAGTACAACTTTAGGCTGACTTATTTTCTCTTTAAGTCCTTTTTTCATCCAATAAGTTTGTTGTGAAAAATAACGTGGCAACGCAGCTAAGCGTGATAAGTAATCTTGATAATCTGCAACCGTTTTAAAGTCGACTTGTTTTGAAATATTTGCTATCCAAACATGAAAACCAGACTCTGCCGTAAGCGGCATATAGTGTTCTTTGTTGGTATAACTATCTAGCTCATTTTTTAAACTATAAGTTAGAACTGATAAGTTAATTTGGTTTTCTTGTGTTAATTTATCAGCATCTAATGCAGTCAACCTCTGATAAATAGCTAAGCCTTGTTGGTATTTTTCTAACAAAGTAGTCGCTGATAGGTCCGGTAATATTGCATTATTACCGCCAATCTCAGGTTGATTGAAAGGGCTTGATTGTAAATGAAAATTTTCATGGTCTTGAATGATTATCGCTAATTGTTGATCGTCGCTTTGATCATCATTCTTTATATTCGCAGCATGACTATTATTTATCAGGAAAATACTAATAGCCAAAAACAAAAGGAAAGTAACTAAGGTCTTCATTGGGTTAACTCAAAAAAGGGAGGTGGCACGATAATAGCGTGGTATACAATATCCTGCCTTAGTTTTTTGTCTCTTTATTGTAATTCTTGAGCTAAGACTAGATTCTAAAGAAAAGCTCTCTATACACTTTTAGCTCAGCTATTGACTCTTTTATATCGTCTAATGCTAAATGTGCCCCTGTTTTAACAACAGACTCAAGTACTTCTGGTTTCCAACGTCTTGCCAATTCTTTAATAGTACTCACATCTAAATTACGATAATGAAAGTGCTCTTCAAAGTCAGGCATATATTTATTAATAAAACGCCTATCTTGACCAATACTATTACCGCACATCGGTGACATACCTTGAGGTACCCATGCTTGTACAAAGGCTAAACTTTGCTCTGTTGCTTGCTCGAGACTGATTTGACTGTCTCGACAGCGTTGCGTTAATCCGGACTTCCCATGATGTTCAATACACCACTGACTCATATTATCTAATACATCATCGTTTTGACTAATCGCAAATATAGGCCCTTGCGCTAAAACATTTAAATGACTATCAGTAATAATGATAGCGATTTCCAAAATAACATCTTCAGCTGGCTCTAGCCCTGTCATTTCTAAATCAAGCCAAATTAAATTACTGTCATTACCCGCCATAAACTTCCCTTAAAAAAATGCACAAGCATTCGTATATAATTGTTAGTATAATACGCCAGAACCAAGTCGGGTCAAATTAAATGTTGGATCA